>Ga0182015_10000157_pt1 | contig 96057 bp, 76 predicted proteins | sample 712P3MmetaG_FD_120478 | JGI IMG/M metagenome (GOLD analysis project Ga0182015, IMG submission 120478) | Permafrost microbial communities from Stordalen Mire, Sweden - 712P3M metaG | ecosystem: Environmental > Terrestrial > Soil > Wetlands > Permafrost | place: Sweden: Stordalen | collected...
AACGCTTCTTTTGGGCGCTTGGTAACACGAAAAATCACGCCTCAGACACTCTAAAACTCCCGAATGACTCAAACCAACCTAGAAATTGCTGGCTCAGCACGATTTTTCAGCAGCCTGCTAGAGAGGAGAAGGGTATACCGATGACGTCAGCGCGTGTTTAACCATCGACCTATTTCTAGGTTCAATTCGGAGACAGGATGAAATTGATTTCATTGGGCGCACCTCTGATAAGGCTTTCGCTCGTTTGATGGAATGGCCGAAAGTGTACGAACCTGTGTGGGCCTCTGGGCCGTCCTCGGAAGTTCCATGAAGTTACGGCGCTTGAGGCCGCTATGCTGGTCTTCTGGGAGAAGGTTACGAAGAAGCGACGCTCTGCTATGAACAGCATTCCGGCGAAAAGGTCTTCGTCGACACACGTCTGGATTCCGATTGGAGCGGGCCTCTTCCTTGTCGCCTTGGCAGTGTCGGCGGTGGCCGTTCCGCAGCTTCGGCTTCTTCATCTCCTCCAGGCACTCATTTACGTTGCCGTCGTGACTCTCGCGCGCCGCAACAGTGTCTTTGCACTTGGTACGGGCTTCACAATAGCGGTCGCTCGGAATTGTCTGGAGTTCTTCGGGCCTCAACTCATCCAGGCGAGTGCGGTTCTGTTTTGGACTTTTCTTCATACGGGTCAGGTGCGGCACGATGAAACGATGATGGTGACCGTCGGCGGGATAGGGCACCTCGTTCTCATCTTTGCTTGCCCGACGGCGCTCTTCAACCAGACGACGGACACAAGAAAATGGTGGAGGTTTCTTGATTGCTGCGCCAGTGCGGTCGTTGCGACGAAAAGAACTATCATCCAAGCAGTTTTCATGAGTCAACTCCACTTAATATTTGCTGCGCAAGTGATCAGACGGCTGGCAGATAAAACGTATCGCGTAATCGACGGCAAGCTCAACTGTGAGCTTAAGCTCGAATCAAATAGACGAAAGGGAAAGGTGGCGACTAGCCGCGATTCTGCGGTGAGCCGTGCATTGGATACGCCCAAACGGTGTTAGAAACAGTGCTTGATCGATAGAATAGGGGTGTGTCTCAGATCGCTTTCCAGCGCCGCGCACCTTCGTTCTGGTCACTCCAGATCGGGGGATGGTTGCTGTACGCACTGGCAACGTTGGTATCCTACATTCCATTTCGTCACATGCGCGACCAAGTGTATTACCGGGCCACATTGGTCTGTACGATGTTCTTGGCGAGTTTCGTTTTATACGTTTGTTGTCACATTCTCTGGCGCAGGTCTATTAGGTTAACTTCTGCGCTTCCTGTTGCAGTGGGATTCTCGTATATGTTGGGTGTTACATGCACCGTTCTATCGGCTCTCACCGCGCTCCACCTAGCTGGCATCCAGCTACCCCTCAACTGGAGCATCGTTGTCGCCCAAGCCTTCGAACCTACGATCGTGCTGATCGCTTGGAGCTCGCTCTATTTCGGGATCAAGCACTACGTCACTGTCCAGGAACAGAGAAGCAGACTATTGACATCAGAAGCAACAGCGCGTGAAGCTCAACTTCAGGCGCTGCATTATCAATTGCAGCCTCACTTCCTGTTTAACACCCTGAATGCCATCTCGTCGCTCGTCGTAAGCAAACAGTCTGAACGGGCCACGGAGATGATCGCAAAGCTCGCCGGTTTACTGCGAACAACTCTCAGTGTCCCAGAAGTTCATCTTGTGACCTTACGAGAAGAGCTGGCCGTCGCAGAGGAATACCTTTCCATCGAAATGGTCCGTTTTGGACCCCGTCTTGCTGTCTCACTGAGCGTTAGCGCAGAAGCTTATGAAGCACAGGTCCCCAGGTTTCTCTTGCAGCCGATTGTAGAGAACGCAATCCGTCACGGCATCGCTCGTTGTCCGAATGGTGGAGAGGTCGCAATCAGGGCTTCGGCAAGCGAAGGACGGCTTCGAATTGATATCGAAAATGACCATGCCGAAGTGCTGCTTCAGTCTGGTGACGAAGGAAACGGGCTTGGCCTGGCGAATACCAAGACCCGACTGGAAAAACTCTACGGAGAGCAAGGAAGCGTTTCCGTCACCACTGCGCAGAACAATCGGTTCTTAGTCTCGATTCAATTTCCGTTGACCACGGCGTCATCTATAGTATCTGAAGGAGCCGGCCAATGAACATTCGCGTCCTGGTTGTCGATGATGAGCCACTAGCTAGAGTTGGCGTCATAACACGCTTAAGTACGTATTCCGACATGCTGGTCGTTGGGGAGTGCAGTACCGGCGAGGAGGCGCGCGCGAAGATTCCGCAGGTCTCGCCTGACCTGCTTTTTGTCGACGTTGAAATGCCCGGTATTTCCGGATTGGATCTCCTGAGAGAGTTACCTAAAGAGCAAGCCCGGTGCATTGTGTTTATTACAGCGCATGAGGAGTACGCTTTGGATGCTTTTAATGTTGAAGCGCTCGACTATCTCCTAAAGCCAATTGACGACGAACGATTTGCAGCTTGTATCGACCGGGCCAGGCGCATGTTATCTCTTCACCGGCAGGAGGCCAATTTCGAGCGACTTTACGGGCTTCTAACGTACCCAAGCGAAAAGGACAAGCGGAGTGTAATCAAACGTTTTCCAATTCGCCTTGGTAATAACTTTACCTTCGTGCAGGTCGGAGATGTGGATTGGATTGAGGGGTTGGGTGACTACGCTGGATTGCATGTTGGCGGTAGAACCCACTTACTCCGCGAATCTCTCATGTCCCTGGAGGCTCGCCTCGACCCGGCACAGTTCGTACGGATTCACCGCTCGACGATCGTCCAGGTGGAACACATTGCGCGGATAGATCCATCGGCAAATCGAGATGCAGTTCTCACGCTGCGCGACGGCAAGACGCTGCGCGTGAGTCGAACCTATCGCTCACGTCTAGATGATCTCCTGCATTAGCCCTCGTCGATGGTTCAACCAAAATTCCGATACCATCTCGGGTCCGGTGAGGTACAAGGTTGCTAGCTACCGTACCGGCGCACCAAATGCACGATTCGTCGCAAATTGCCGGCGACTTGAAGATTCGAGATGTCCCGTGATTCAGTTCGCGTGAAATATTCAGGTTCTCTTGAGAGAGGCACAGCGCTTTGCTCCAGACTTATGGAACCAAACTCGCCACTCTGCCGTACTCAAAGGAGAGCAATCTTCTGGTGCATGATTCTATGTCGACGCGCGTGTGGATTCCGATTGGAGCCGGGCTCTTCCTTGTGGCCTTGGCAGTATCGGCGCTGGCTGTTCCACCGCTTCTGCTTCTTCATCTCCTCCAGGCATTTATCTACGTTGTGGTCGTGATTCTCGCTCGCCGTAACAATGCCTATGCACTTGGCGCGGGCTTCACAATCGCGGTTGTCTGGAACTGCCTGGAGATCTTCGGGCCTCACCTCATGCAGGCGGGAGCTGTCATGTTTTGGTCTTTTCTGCGTACAGGTCAGGTCCAGCACCTTGAAACGATGATGGTGCCTATCGGCGGAATCGGACATTTCATTCTCATCGTTGCTTGCGCGGCCGCACTCTTAAAGCAGAGGACGGATAATAAGAAGTGGTGGAAGTTCGTCGGCGGAGGCTTTTTGGCGCTCGCATATTTCGCCCTGATTGTCGCTGTCGCCCGACCGCGCTAGGTTCAAAATCGGTGTTTTGCTGTATGTTTCGTGTTTCGCGATTCCGGCATTCGAATTGTAATGCGAGGGAATGTATGTATGTTCGGCTTGGAATTCGGAGTCTCTTGGGCGCCTTATGCGCAAATGGTCCAATGAAAATCCTTCCGGGCTTTTTGCTTGCTATTCACATCTCAGTCGCTGGTTTCGGGTTACCAAAGGACTTGTGCAAATCCACGGTCGTGGGAGACCTCCGAATCGAACAGTTCCAAAGCAAGATTTTCGATCGAATGATCACGGTTCGAGTCTGGCTGCCACCTGGGTACAACGACGCGTCCCAGACTACAAGAAAATATCCGACGCTCTACATGCTGGACGGTCAAAATGCTTTTGACCAATGCACCGCCTTCAAAGGAGAGCAGGAACTACAGCTGGACGAAACGGTTACCCGTCTTATGGCAGAACACAAGATATCCCCCATGATCGTGGTCGGCGTCGACAGTGCCCATGGAGAAGGTCGCGACTACGAATACGAGGTATGGAAGGACCCTCTCACAGATGGAAATCAAAAGGAACCGGACGGGAAACAACTCCCTTCATTCTTTGGAAGTGAGCTTGTGCCGTTTGTGTCCGCGCGCTACAGGGTGTCTGACGACGCAGCGCATATCGGCATCGGTGGAACTTCGGTAGGAGCTTTTGCCGCCCTCTATGTCGCTCTTAGCCGTCCCGATTTGTTCGGGCTGGTCTTGGCCGAAAGCCCCGACCTGTGGCTGGGCAATGGGCAATTGCTGCGCGACACGACTTTACTGCTGCGAGCGCCGGATCGGGTCGCCATAGGCGTAGGCGCGACTGAATACAACTTCCCACAAAGTAAAGACTACTTTGCTCCTCTTCGCCTCACTGAGCGGGATGCAGAGGCGGCTACGCTGAAAATGAACCAAATATTGGCGTCTAATCTTGAACAAGCACTCATTAAGCGTCCAGAAGTGCAACTAGTCATCGAACCGGGCGCCACCCATAGCGCTGTCTACTGGTCTCGTCGGATACCGGCTGCCCTCACATTTCTGTATGGCGAGCCCGGAGGGGTGCATTAAGTGTAGTTCTGTCGAATCATTCGGTCATATGTTTGCAAGAACAATAAACTTTTCATCTGTGGTTTTACGGCAGTCACAAGGTGATCTTACTGCTCCTTTTCGCGTATCTCACTCTGTGACGGCTCGACTGCGACTTTGGTGGCCAGCGGAGGTTAGTCATGAGAATCATTTTAGCGGTTGTTCTTTTCGTCGCAACGACCGCAACGGCGCAGGAATCACTCAAGATCGGTGAACCTGTGAAACGTCAAGTTGCCTCTGGCGCTGTGCAATCTTATGCCATCGAACTCAAGGCAGGGGATTACGTTGACTGCTCGCTCGACCAGCACGGCAGAACAGACCTTATGATCCTTGCGCCGGATGGCTCGCCTGTGCGGCACTATCCTGGCCCGGCGGGAGACGCAGAGCGTCTTTGCGTCTTTATCGCAGATATTCCGGGAACGTATCGGATCGACGTCACGACATCCGAGACTCAGCCCGTCGGTTATACGGTGACTCTCGACCAGGTGTTGTCCCTCGACGAACGCCTGAAGCCGAAGCTGTGGCAAGATCCAAACCCCAGCCCACGGATCGACGCGCTGCGAAAACAGGTTGCTTCCGGCAAGGCGGATATAAACGCCTTCTGGAAGCAAGTGACAGCGGAAGGCACACCACTCGTAGAGTCCATCGAAAAAGATCCCCAACATCAACTGATCACCTTTCTATGGCGCGGAACACCGGAAACCCGCAATGTATTCCCGATCGGCTCTTTTAAGGTAGGCGGGCGCTACCCGTTGGACTATGTTTTTCACCAGATACCTCTCACAGATGTGTGGTACTTGACTGTCCGCCTTCCGACCGGGGCGCGGTTTACCTATGGTCTGTCACAGAATGATCCGCTGGTGTTCAACGGTTTCCAGCCGGAGCGATTTGCGACGACTCAAGTCGATCCGCTGAACCCCCAGCGATGGGGATGCGCGCCTGATGCGACCCGATACGACTGTCAATCCATGGCAGAAATTACAAGCGCCGTACCGCAGCCCTGGATCGTCAAGAACCCCAACGTTGCGGCGGGGACGATCGAGAAGCAGAAGATCCACAGTGAGCTTCTGAAGAACGAACATGATCTGTCGATTTACCTTCCCGCAGGATACGAGGCGAACGCCGCCCCCTATGACCTGGTAGTCATTTTTGACGAAAGCGCCTATCTGTCCAAAATCCCGACGCCTATCATCCTCGACAATCTGGTCGCGGCAACGAAGATCCCGGCGGCAGTCGCCGTGCTGATCGCCAATCCTTCGCAAGCGACGCGCAACGAGGAATTGTCGCCGAATCCGAAGTTTGCCGATTTTCTCGCGAAAGAGCTAGTCCCTTGGATCCGTGCTCATTACAACATCACAAACGATCCAGGAAAAACCGTTGTCGCTGGGTCCAGCCTCGGAGGGCTCGCAGCGGCCTACGCCGGCTACAAGCACCCTGAAGTTTTCACAAACGTTCTGTGTCAATCGGGGTCGTTCTGGTGGGCTCCCGATCATTCCGGGGCCATACCGGACGGAGTCATCACCGAAACGGGATGGATGGCCAAGCAGTTGATTGCGAGTTCAAAGTTGCCCCTCAAATTCTACATAGACGCAGGGTCATTTGAATTCGACTCGAATGGGACCGGTGGCGGAATTCTAGAGACTAGCCGGAACATGCGAGATGTGTTGCTAGCCAAAGGATACGAAGTCCACTATCAGCAGTTTGTCGGCGGACACGATTATTTGAGCTGGCGCGGCACTTTTGCAGACGGACTGATGGACCTCATTGGAACCACAAACAAGTAAACCGGTCCGTTCATAACACGCAGTTATTTGATGTATTGATGACCTTGCCAGTGCATCCCGTGGAGCGTTTGTCAGGCCAGGTTCTGCCTTGAGTAGCCTGCGCTAGGCCATGGAGTTTTTTTGGTGCACTGTTGGTGCACTCTAGTCTGGAAATGAAGTGAATCGGCGCAAATGAGAGCACCGTAAGTCGTTCAAAACAAATGAATGGGTGTGAGTACAAACAGGACAGGATGAATTAGCAAACCGCCGCCATCTTCCGCCCTGAGCAGGGAATCAGAGTATTAGGTCTTTGACCGAAGGGCCTCAGTGCCATATAGGTGTCACGCGAATGGTGCTAAATCATGCGAAAAAGCGAATAATAAAAGAAAAGAGAAGGAAAATCTGGTTAGTCCGATCTGATCGGAATTTGCTGATTTCCCTCGATCGAGGTCGGCTCCGGCAACTTCTGACTAAATTAAATTCACGGCTGTTAACCGAAGGGTTGTGGCTCGAACCGTTTTCGAATCAATTCGCAAGATTCTCGCCAACATCGAACTGTGGCTTGTCCCGACTTGTCCATCAGAGAGCGGCCCGAAAACCAATAAGTGACGCCAGGACAGCGACTTATGTGATTTTATCCACTGGTTCGGGACCAGGAGGTCGAAGGTTCAAATCCTTTCGCCCCGACCATTTCTTGTAGAACCAATAGTTTACGGACAGACTTATAGACGCTGACCGCTTGGTCTGGGACCAGTCGGTGGCGCTTGGTCCGCCGACATCCTATCCTGCGTCACGCAAAAGGCTACATCCACGTGTAAGCACATCATTGCCGTGACTCCAAACGGCGAACCACTGTACTCTCATCGATGGGATGGCACGAGTCAGAAGCGCTAAGAAACGCGGCGCGATCCTCCAGGCGGCTGTACACGAGATTGCCGAAGCCGGTCTGGGTGCGCCTACAGCGAAGATCGCCAGACGCGCCGGTGTTGCCGCGGGCACGCTCTTCGTGTACTTCGCGAACAAGGAAGAACTGCTGAACGAGCTCTATCTCGAACTGAAAGGTGAGGCGTACAAAAAGATAAACGCCAATTTCCCCCACACGGGGAGTCTGGAGCGCCGTGCGCATCATATATGGTCCAGCTATCTCAATTGGGCACTCCAATTTCCAGAGAAACGCAAAGTCTCGATGCAGTTAAACGTGTCCGACCTGATCACGAGGGAGACACGCGCGAGAACAGCTGCTGATCGCGGCACCGTGGACAGCACACTAGGCGAGTTGGAAGCGCGCGATCCGACGCGCGACCTGCCGCCGGGGTTTGCAGCGGCCACTATGGCCGCGATGCAAGAGGCAACCATGGAATTCATCGCGAAACTGCCGAAGAAGCGCGAGGAGCTCATTGAGCGAACTTTTCAGGTTTTCTGGCGGGCATTACGGTGAAATCTTCTGGATTGCAATAAATGAGTATCCAGTCAGTCATTATCGGCATCTTATGAGGAGGAGGATATTGCCATGGCAAAGGTCTGGTTGATTACGGGAAGCGGAAACGGGTTGGGGCGGGACATCGCCGAGGCGGCGCTCGCCGCCGGCGACAGCGTCGTAGCTGGAGCGCGTCGAACCGACGAACTTTTGCCTCTGGTGGCGCAATATGGCGAACGCGTGAAGCCCGTTGCGCTGGAAGTGCGCAATGAAGCCACAGCAAAGGAAGCTGTGCAGTTGGCGGTCGACACCTTCGGGAGCCTAGACGTTCTGGTCAACAATGCCGGTTACGGGCAGTTCGCGCCGTTCGAGCAAATGAGTGCGGAGGACTTCCAGGCTGTCGTGGACACCTGCTTTTACGGCGTGGTGTACACAACACGAGCCGCCGTACCCGTGATGCGCAAGCAGAGGAGTGGTCATATCTTTCAGGTCTCGTCGGTCGGTGGTCGCCTCGCGGTTCCTGGCAACACGCCGTATCACGCGGCCAAGTGGGCTGTGGGCGGTTTCAGCGACGCTTTGGCGCTGGAAGTCGCGCCGTTCGGGGTCAAGATCTGCACACTCGAACCGGGAGGCATTCGGACCAACTGGGCACGGCGCGCGGGTCAAAATGTTCCGAACCTCCTGCCGGACTACGAGGCCTCGGTCGGCTCGGTACTCAAGGTTTTGCGAAGCCTCGACGGACGTTCAGAAGGCGATCCGCGCAAGATCGCGGATGTGATTGTGGGACTGGCAAATAGCGGCGAGGTGCCGATGCGGCTGATCCTTGGTGTAGATGCGGAAAAGCGAGTGCAACAGGCCGAAGCTGCGCGTGCGGCCGAAGCCGAGAAATGGCGATATCTCACCGCTTCAACGGTTTTTGAAGATGGCAGCTTCGACAGTCGATCTTACGATGGCATATGGCAGAAATAGCGGAATCGATTCCTGAGTTCCTCGATCAATGGATCGATCTGGAAACGGTCACCTTCTGACGGGGCGGCCGAAACCCGCATGTTCGTGAAGTTCAAGGCATTTGCGACGGTGGTGTAACCGTGGTTCGAACTTGTTATGTTGCCGGGCCCCGTGGGCTGGGGTTGGGGGAATTTGCCGTCACCACAGGTACGATCCGATAATCCGCGCGATAGACCAGATTGTGCAGATCGCTGGAGGCGATGGCCCGGAGTATGGATAGCTGGGCCGCGGCATCCTCGTCGCTAAACACGTTGAGAGGCCAGTCGCGAACTGTCGTTCCTCGAAGGTGAGGGTGAGAAGCGGAGGAGCCTGGAGGGGGAGGCCCAGCTCGCCGTACAACGTGAGGCGTGGCTCAGGTGCATTGTCATCATAGATGCCAACACGAAAGAAATGGAAGTTCACAACGGCGCGCAACTCGCGCGGGAGAATGCTGAAGAGTTCCTCTGAAGAGCGAATTGAGATGAGGCTTTGCGAAACCCGGAAGAGCGCTTCATAGCGCTCAGTTACAGCCGTTTGGGCCGGCCTTTGAGTCGTGCCGCTCATGACTGTCCCGCCTCGCCAGATATGATAAACCGTCGAAATTCTGATTGCACAATAGTTGCACAAATGCTGCCGAAAGTAGTGCATCTCATCCGAACATAACTTATTGATTCCGAACACCAGGCCGTGGAACCGGCTAATTTGGACTAGGCGTCGTTCTGGTAGAAGTAATTCGGGCGAATGATGGTGAAAGGGAGATTATGCAGAGGGCTCTCGATCGTAAGTTCGGAGGCAAAGTGAGGAACGTCTTTGAATTGCTCCACCTTGAAAACGAAGTGATACACGATCCGCTTAAGCTTCTTTGCCAGGTCGTATGCAATCGGTCCGTGCGTCAACTCGTCGGGAACGACAGCATTTAGCAGGTAGAACTTGTCAGCTCCAAACGATGGAATCGGCGAGATGATTGAGTCGCTCTATGTCCGGTACAATCTGTTAGCTATGTCTTGGGTCGTTCACCGGCCCCTACGCCGTTCCCGTCCTATCCTTCACTCTCGCACCCCCAAACTCGTTCCCCTGCGCCGTCGTCCCCCCTGCCGCAGGTATAATCTTCAGCACCACTCATGACCAACATCCTACTGACCAACGACGACGGCTACCAAGCTCCCGGCCTGCTTGCATTGGCGGAAGTCTTAGAAGATCTCGCCATCATTAGCATCGTAGCCCCCAGCACCGAACAGAGCGGCGCGGCACAATCGCTTACGCTTCGCCAACCTATCGTCTGCAACCAGATCGCCGACCGTCAATGGGCCATCGACGGCACCCCGGCCGACTGCGTAATCGTGGCGCTGCACAAACTTCTTCCGGAGAAGCCCGACCTGGTAATTTCTGGAATCAACGCTGGAGCCAATCTGGGCGAAAATATTTATTACTCGGGAACGGTGGGCGCCGCGCGCGAGTCCGCCTTGCACCATATTCCCTCGCTGGCCATGTCTCTGTGCTCCAAAGCCAAGGCTGCGAATTTCGATGCTGCCGCTCGCATCGCCCGCAGCGCGGGCGAACTTATCCTCAAACACGGACTGCCCGACCAAGTCTTGCTCAGCATCAACGTCCCCGCGACCTGGACCGGTGGCGTGCGCCTGACCCGGCAATCCAAGAAAATCACGCGCAACCAACTGAGCGAAGGAAAAGATCCTCGCGGCCGCAGCTACTTCTGGCTTTTCGAGCAGAAAATCGACAAAGACGTGGAACCCGACACTGATTACGCCGCCATCTTCGCGGGCCACGTCTCCGTCACACCATTGCACCTCGACCCCACGCACGCCGATTCGTTAAATGGTTTGGCGCACTGGGCCAGGACGTTAGAAAAGGAATTTCACAAATGAATTTCGCGCAGCAATACGAAACGTGAAGGCCCCTGTAGGGGCGCAGCACGCTACGCCTCATCTCGGCAGGATGTAACCCGTCGACGACGGCTCGATGGGTTTCTGAACTCGAACGGGAACGCCAAACAAAATGACCGCGACAAAAACATACGACGCAGCAGTGATCGGCGCAGGCGTTTTTGGCGCGTGGACCGCATGGCACCTGGCCAAACGCGGCCAGCGTGTGCTGCTGCTCGACGCCTACGGCCCCGCGCACTCCCGCGCCAGTTCCGGCGGAGAATCCCGCATCATCCGCATGGGCTATGGCGCAGACGAACTGTACACGCGCTGGTCGCAGCGCTCGTTAGTGCAATGGAAGGAACTTTTCGCCGCCATCTCCCAGCCGCTCTTCCACGAAACCGGCGTCCTCTGGCTCGCCCGCAACGGCCCCCGCGAAAAACAAACCGTCGATACTTTGCAGCGTTGCGCCGTTCCGCATCGCGTCCTAAAGCAAGCCGAACTCACGCAGCGCTATCCGCAAATAAACTGTGAAGGTGTGGAGTTCGCGATTTTCGAGCCCGAGAGCGGAGTCTTATTGGCGCGCCGCGCGGTGGCCGCAGTAGTCGCCGACGCGATACGACGAGGCGCAGAATACCATCTGGCCCAAGTCGCCGCGCCCGTTGCATCCGGCGCTCCGCAAGCAATCAAGACCGCCGCCGGGGACACCATCCTTGCGAATAAAATTGTGTTCGCCTGCGGCGCCTGGCTCGGAAAGCTATTCCCTGAAATTCTCGGCCCGCGCATTTTTCCCACGCGCCAGGAAGTTTTTTTCTTCGCCACGCCGCCAGGCGACGCGCGCTTTGCTCCTCCGGCGCTGCCAACCTGGCTGTTCCAGGAAGATCAGGTCTACGGCATGCCGGACCTCGAATCGCGCGGCCTGAAAATCGCCTTCGATCACCACGGCGAGCGCGTGGATCCCGATACGCAGTCGCGCTTCGCGTCGCCGAAGGCCGCCGAAGAAGCCCGCCGCTACGTAGCGCACCGCTTTCCCGCGTTGCGCGATGCGCCCATCGCGGAGTCCCGCGTCTGCCAATACGAAAACACTTCCAGCGGCGACTTCCTCGTCGACCACCATCCCGAGCTAACCCACGTCTGGTTCGCCGGCGGCGGCTCTGGCCACGGCTTCAAACACGGCCCCGCGATGGGCGAATACGTAGCCAGCCAGATGCTCGAGGAAGCGGCCGCGGAGCCGCGCTTTTTACTCGCTACCAAGGAAAGCATCCAGCGCCGCGCAGTGTACTGATGCAATTATTCCGCGAACAAGATGTAGGGTCTCACAGACCGATGCGATGTGGTGCACCAGAAGTATCGAAGTCTATGTTTTCGCTGCACGCCGCCGCTGCGGTGTGGCGTTCGCGGCCAGCCTCTTCATCCGCCGCGCTTTTTCCGCGTACAAATGCTGGTCCGCATCGGACAGCAATTTCTCGATACGCTCTCCGTGACCGCGATAAATCGAAATACCAGCGCTGGCCGAGATCGCGGGTCGTTCCGTGTCCGCCGCGAGCACGGCGTGAATGCGTTCCGCCACCAGCCGCGCATCGGCTTCTTCCGTTTCCGGCAACACCAGCGCGAATTCGTCGCCGCCATAACGCGCCGCAGTATCCACCGCGCGGCAATGGATGCGCAGAATCTCACCGAGCCGTGTAAGCGCCCGGCTGCCGACCAGGTGACCATGCGTATCATTGATGTGTTTCAATCCGTCCAGGTCGAGCAGCAGCACGGCAAACGGCCGGCTGTTGCGATTCGTTCGCTCCGTCTCGTTTTCCAGCACATCCAGCAGGTGCCGATAATTCGCCAAACCGGTCAGCGGATCGCTCACCGCCAGGTGCCGCACCTGCTCAAAAAGCCGCGCGTTATCCAGAAGCGCTCCACCGACGGCGATCGTGTAACTCATCACGGTAAACGCCTGCGCCAGAACGAACGGCGCGTCCAGCAAGCGCTCCGACTGACAGGCTGCCAATTGCGCGGCAACGTTCATCCACGCCGCGGAGTAGATGGCCCTATCGAACGCGGTGTGATTCAGCGCAAGCCTGCGACGAAACCAGATTAGCGCCGCAATGAACACCGTCGCGGGCAGCAGTTGCTGCGGGCTGGGAAAGAAAGCCCCGGGATGCGGCGAAACCTCCGCCGACATTCTGCGCAGGGCAGCGGTGATCAAGTACGTCATGCCAATCACAGTGAGCAGCGCGCCGGCGATTTCCCCGCGCGGATGCCGCGAGCGCGGCAGGAAGTGCTCCACGAGAAGAGCCACCACTAGTAGCAAGGCCAAAACCATCCGGCTGGCCCACCACGCCAGAGGCGCCCAGCGAAGCGGCGCCCCCGCGCCGTTGGAAAGCTGAAAGAACAAAACGCTGGAGGCCATCAACACGGTGCCAGAGAGCAAAAATCCGGAGCCGAGAATCAGCGAAATGCGATCCTGTGTACCTTGAAAGCGCACGAGGGTGACGGCGGCAAAAATGAAGGACAAGAGTCCGGTGACGGCCTGCAGGTAACCCTGGAGAGCCGCATCCGGCGTAATCAGGATACGGCGCGAAGAATACGCCGCGAGGAGCAGCAGCAGGAACAGAGCAATATTGGAAAATGCGATATTGATTGCGTTGGCTTGCCGTCCGGTGATGCGCATGAGTCCGCCCATGTTGGTCACATCGGAATCAGGCTGGGGGCCTACGTACTTAGACTACGGAATAGACTGGCGCGTTACGCAAGAAAGCACCGCCGGGTACGCATACTGCTTAACTGTACGCAGGGTCCTGTACGCAGGGTCAGGAAACAGGAAGGGAATAGCCGCGGAATAACATGGCGCTTGCGGAGCGCGGTGTTTTGCCGCAAGATATGCTCTATTAAAACGATTCAATAGACACTATTGTGGATATGAAGGTGGGGCTTACACCGTGCCGATCGCGCGCCTCGTGCTCCGATGGCACTCCTCTGAAACGCCAAATGACGGAGCGGAACGTGACAAAATCCAGTCGCAAAACGAAGCGTAAGCCTGCTAGCAAAAAATCGCGAAAAGCCGTTACATCTTACCCGGGCCAGCACACCCTGAGCGAGATTCTTTCGCAGCCGGCGACTTGGGCGGAAACTTTCGCGCGATTGCACAAAGAAGGCAGCGTGGAGCGCCTCGCAGGACAATTTACCGCGGAGGAACCATGGCTGTTCGTTGCTTGCGGATCCAGCTACTACCTGTCGCAACTGGTTAGCGCCATCTGGTGGCGCAATTTTTCGATTCGCAGCACGGCGGTGCCGGCGTCGGAATTGCTGTTCGCTCCCGAAAAGACCTTGCGGGGCAGCGGGGCGAAACAGGTTGTTTTCGTTTCGCGATCGGGCGAAACCACGGAAGCGATACGCGCCGCGGAAATTCTGCAGCAGCGCAAGGACCTCCGAACACTCGGAATCACCTGCAACGCGGCGTCGCGCTTTGCACAACTGTGCACGCACACCTTCACGCTGCCGTGGGCGGATGAACAGAGCACGGTGATGACGCGCTCGTTCACAGCGATACTTTTGTCGTTGCAAAAACTTGGCGCGCGATTGAAAGGCGACCAGCAGTCAGCACTGGCGCTCGATACTCTTCCGCAAACGACGCAGCCGTGGCTGGATGCGAATGCTGATAGAATCCGCAAGTTCGCGACGCAACGGGAATTCGCCGATTTTGTTTTCCTGGGACAGGGGTCGCACTATTGGCTGGCACAGGAGGCCGCGCTGAAGGTTACCGAGATGTCCGCCTCGTACGCGCAGGCCTATCACACGCTGGAATTCCGGCACGGACCGCGGTCCATCGCAGGGCCTGCGACGCTGATCACGTTTTTTATTTCCGATGCCGCAGCGGAGGAAGAAGTACTGCTGGTTCGTGAGCTCAAGGCGCTGCGCACCGCGAACCTGGTGGTCGTAAATCGCGCCACGCCGGACCTACGCGCTTCGAGCGATTTGCTGATCGAAATGAACCAAAATGGACCAGAATTCGTACGGTTTGCCATCGCGGCAATTCCGGCGCACCTGCTTGGCACAGCCGTGGGATTGCGCAAAGGACTAGATCCCGACGCTCCGAAGAATTTGACCCGCGCGGTGGTTCTGGGCCAAACGATTTTGGACCAAACAATTTTAGACCAAACAACGAACACCGCAAAAAATGAGGGGGCTCGCTCTTGAGCAACGAAAAGACCACTGGGGTGGCAACTGGAGCGAGTGGTGCGGCGAGTCAGGGGCCGCGGTTACGGCGCACGCTCACGCTGTGGAACCTGATCATCATTGGCATCGTGATTATCCAGCCCATCGCCCCGATGGGAATTTATGGCGTCATCAGCAACGCGGCAGGCGGACACGTAGTTACTACGATTTTGATCGCCATGGTAGCGATGCTCTTCACCGCAATCAGTTACGGAAAAATGGCGCGCGCATATCCCAGCGCCGGCTCGGCATATACCTACGTGGGCCAGGAGATTCATCCGGGCCTCGGCTATCTGACGGGCTGGGCCATGGTGATGGATTACATCTTGAATCCGCTGATCTGCACGATTATTTGCAGCCAGCTGACGCAAAATATTTTACCGGGAATGCCGTACTGGGTTCTGGCCATTCTTTATGCCGTATTTTTCACCGGATTGAATCTGCGCGGGGTAAAAACTTCGGCGCGCATCAACGAGGTGCTCGCCGCCGGAATGAGCATCGTGGTGGTCGTGTTCTTCGTCTTCGTGATCCGCTTTGTCTGGGGTTTGCATCACTATGGCACGGGATATTTCACGCTCCCGTTCTACGATCCCGCAACGTTTAATTTCGGACGAATTTTCCGCGGCACTTCCATCGCGGTCCTCACCTACATCGGTTTCGATGGAATTTCCACGCTGTCCGAAGAGGTGGAAAATCCCCGCCGCAACATCATGCTGGCAACCGTCCTCGTGTGTGTGATTACCGGGGTACTGTCGTCGCTGGAGGTTTACGCCGCGCAGTTGATCTGGGGCTCCAAACCATTTCCGCCGGAGATGGAGACTTCGGCGTTCCCGCTGGTGGCGCGCCAGATTGGCGGATTTTTTCTCTTCCACCTGCTGAACTTCACGGTTTTGATTGCAAACGTCGGCTCGGGAATGGCTTCGCAATTCGCCGCCGCCCGGCTGCTCTATGGCATGGGCCGCAACGACGCCTTGCCGAAAGGATTTTTTGGCAAGATTGCCGCCAAGACTAGAATTCCGGCCAACAACGTCATCCTGGTCGGCGCGATCGCGCTGGCCGGCGCGTTTATGATTACGTATGACCGCGGCGCGGAGCTGCTGAACTTCGGCGCGTTCATCGCGTTCATGGGCGTAAATGCCGCTTCATTCATGCGTTATTTCGTACGTTCGGAGGAAAAGAGGATCGGCAATTTTCTGGTGCCCGTGCTCGGATTTCTGATTTGCGGATTCATTTGGTGGAACCTGAGTCCGCCGGCGAAGATTGCGGGCTCGATCTGGCTGGCGGTCGGGATTGTTTACGGGGCGTGGAAGACCTCGTGGTTCCGAACGCAAATGTCATTTGAGGCAGCGGAGGAGTGATTTTTTCGGATTGAAAGCGGGCCGGGACTAAGGCCCCGCCACTACAAAAGCGGGGCCAGGCGAGAAAGGTTGCATTCGGCGTTGTGCCGGAAGGACGATGGTGCCGGCGGGAGGCCCGCATTGAGACGCCAGAGCAGCAAAAGCTCCACGGTAACGATGCGGGACGTGGCTACGGACAGCGGCTTTTCGTCCGCGACCGTGTCCATCGTTCTGAATAATGCGCCGCTGGCGAGATATATCGCGCCGGCCACCAAGAAGCGCATCGAGGAAGTGGCCAAGAAACTCGGCTATCGCCCGAATGCCATGGCGCGATTCTTGCGCAGCAAGCGCAGCCATAGTATCGGCGTCATGTTTTTTGACATTACCGATCCTTACTGCACGCCTATCCTGCGCGGCATTGAGAACGCTTTGTATCAATCCTCGTTCGTGCCGATTTTCGCCGATGCGCACAATCAGAAAAACCGTTTCGAACGATATCTCGAAATGCTGCTCGAACACCACGTGGAAGCGCTCATCGTGGTGGCCAACTGGCTGTTGGTGGACATTCATCTGCTTGCGGACGTCAGCAAGCGAAATATTCCCGCGGCGACGATTTGCTGGGAACTCCGAGGCGATACCGTCAGCTCGGTAATGGTGGACAACGAAATGGGCGGACGCCTAGCGCTGGAACACTTGCATCAGCTTGGGCACCGCAAGATTGCTTTTATTCGCGGGCCGAAAATGCTGATCGATAGCGGCCCGCGCTGGAAGGGCATCCAGAAATTCGCGCAATCCGTAAAGCTGGAGATCGATCCCGCGCTGGTGGGGCAATTGATTGATTCCCTCGACGCGAATTCGGGCTTCGATGGGGGTTACCGCTTCACCGAGGAATTGCTCCAGAAGAAAAAGCGCTTTACCGCATTGCTGGCGTTCGACGACTTGACGGCGCTGGGCGCGATCCGTGCGCTGACCAAATCCGGGATACGAGTGCCAGAGCAGTGTTCGGTGATTGGCTTTGACGACGTGCCGCTTTCGGCGCTTTCCGCACCCTCGCTCACGACCGTTCGGCAGCCACTGGAGGCCATGGGAAACGTCGCCGTGCAAATGGTGATGGACAGCATCAATGCGGGCCTGGAGAAACGTGATTGGACGAGTTCGCGCCAGAGGATGACCCCGGAATTGGTGATTCGCGATTCGACGCGCGCGGCTTCGCAGAGCGGATCGGCCGATTAAACTGCGGATAGATCGCCCATGACGCGTTTAGCGGAGCGTCGAAAAACAATGGTCTCCACGATCGCGTAGGGCCGCGTAGGGCAAATGCGGGACGCTTTGCGGCGAAAAAGCGCCCTACCTCTGAAGCTGTTACCAACACGCTTTTCCACGGCCGTATTGCGATTGAAAATTATTCGGTCCTCGGAACAAAGACTTCCGATGGGGACATAAACTCCACTTTTGGAACTTCGCTGGCCACACGCACGCGTTCGAAGCGTCCCTTTTTGCCGCCGTCGCTTCCAGCGAACGTGAGCAAATACTGATTGCTCAGGTGCGTGAAAATCTCGTCAAAGTACGGTTTCAGCGTCACCGGCTGGCCAAATCCCAAGTAATAGGATTCCGCTCCGGTTTCGTCGGAAAGCTGGCTCAAATTCGATTGTGCGTTGAACACGTGGAGGTAGCCGCGGCCTACATGCCCCGAATCTGGCGCATAAATCGTCCAAATATTTACGTTGGATTTTTGTGCGCGCTCGATAGTGGAATCGAGATCCGGGCTGGTCGGCCCAAAATATCCGCGAAAATAATCGATGCCCGAAGAGATAAGCACGATGGATTTGCGTTCGTTATTGTCGGGCCAGCGCTTGATCATGTCCTGTAATTCGAGGAACGGGCTGGAAAACGCGCCTTGGCCGCCGATGGGAAGTCGCAGCGCCTTGGCCGCCAATTCGTGATTGGCGGTAAAATCCTGCGCCACCATCACCGAGCCATTGCGCCCATAGAACACGCCAACATCCGTGTTCGGCGGTTGCTCCATAATGAACGCTTTCAAATCCTTCCACTGACTTGCGACGTCGACGCCCAGCGAATCGTCGATCACAATGGCGAGCAACAGCGTTTCCCCTTTGCGCCAGTCTGCAACTTGCAGGCGTTCTTTGCCTTTGTAAAGTTCCACGTCGTTCTTGGCAATTGGCGGAGGCGCGGCATCTTTCTTTCCGACCGCGGTGACGGTCATGGTGACCACGCCCGGTTCAGCGGCAGCTTTTACCTGTTGCGTTCCAACAGCCATGCTGGCAGCGATCATCGCCACGCCAAAACCCATGCCCTGCAAAAATCTTTTTCCGTTCATCAAGTGCTCCTTTTCTGACCTACGTCCTTAGATGCACCCCAATGGATAAACACATGCATCATCTTAAAGTTGTTTCTGCATCTAACGATAGAAGACGTTTGCTGCAGAAGAGGTCGTGCGCAGAGCTTCGTCTGGCGGACAAGCGCTCCGCGCGCCGCTTTCTGACGTAACCGATTCCGCATTCCCGCTGGGGCTTGTCCGCGTGGCAAGCGCTCGTCACGCTATTCTTCGTTAGTATGTCGTCACTGCTCACCGCCGATCCGCCCGTCGCGCCGGACGTGCGTCCGAACGGAAGCGAGACCGCGCGACCCAGCCCTTGGATCTATCGTCCGGCGGTTGACCTGATCATTGGATGCGGCGGCTGGTCCGCGCCGTTGCTGCTGCTGGCGTTTTTCGCGTCCGACGCCCATGCCCAAGGCTGGACGGTGGGATTTTATTTTGTCGCGCTGCTGTTCAATTACCCGCACTTCATGGCCACGGTGTATCGCGCGTATCACACGCGCACGGAATTCGCGAAGTATCGCGTGTTTACCGTGCACATCGCGTTGCTGCTGCTCGCCGCCGGAATAGCAACCCATCTTTGGTATCCGCTGCTGCCATGGATTTTTACGCTGTACATCTTCTGGAGCCCCTGGCACTACACCGGGCAAAATTTCGGTTTGCTGATGATGCTCACCAGACGGTCGGGGATTGTTCCTACCACGCTGGAGCGGCGCGCCTTACGACTCGCGTTCGTGGCTTCGTTTATCTTGCTGATGCTCAGCTTTAACACGGGCTTGTCGACGGACCCGCTGATTCTTTCTCTCGGGCTGCCCGTCAGCATCACCTTGCCGGTGCGCGGAGTGCTGGCCGCGTTCTTCATTCTCGCCACGGTGTGGGCGTTTGCTTCACTATTGCGGCGCACCAATCTGAAGGCCGCCCTGCCCGCGATGCTTCTCGCGCTGACACAGTTTTTGTGGTTTCTGCTTCCCGCCATCGTGGAACTGGCCACCGGGCGCGACGTTCCGCAAACGCGCTATAGCAGCGGTATTCTGGCGGTGCTGCACTCCACGCAATATCTGTGGATCACCAGCTACTACCAGCGGCGGGAAGCCCGCGCTTCCGGCGATATGAATTGGAAATTCTCCACGTACCTGCTGACACTGTTCGCCGGCGGAATCGCGCTGTTTATTCCCGGACCCTGGATCGTCAGCCGCCTGTTTCACGCCGATTTTGCCGCGAGCTTTCTAACTTTCACCGCGCTCGTCAACATCCACCATTTCATTCTGGATGGCGCGCTCTGGAAGCTGCGCGATACGCGGATTGCGTCGCTGCTCTTGAGCGCCGAGACGGCGAAAGCGAAGGAGGAAGCTAACACGAGCACAGGTGTGCTTTCCAGCCTCCGCTGGTTTGCCGGCACGGCCCCGACCGCCCGGGCAGTGCGTATCGGTTTCGTCGTGCTCCTTTTCGCCATCGCGGCAGTGGACCAGCTACATTTTTACTGGGCCAATCGCGTGGATCGTTTGGACGCGTTGCAACGCGCCGCGGTGCTGAACCCCGACGATAGCAGCGTGCAATTGCGGCTCGCGCATGCCGCGGCACTCGCCGGCAATATTGGCACGCGACTCGCCGCACTGCACCAGGCCGCCATGATCAATCCGGGCGACCTGAATATTCGAGAGAATCTCGCTCGAGGCCTGATCGAATCCCGCAAGACCAGTGAAGCCTACGAGCAATATCGCGAAATCCTCGAGCGCTGGCCGCGTAACGCCGATGCGCTGGTGAATTGCGGAATCCTCGCCGACCAACTCGGCAACGACGGCGAAGCCGTCGAGGACTGGCAGCGCGCCATCGACGTAGACCCCGGACAATCACGCGCACAGCTTTATCTTGCACAATTGCTCGAGCAGCAAGGCCAACCGCAAGCTGCGGCGCGACACTATCGCACGTATTTACAGCTTGCTGCAGCTCATCCCGCGGAACATCGCGACGATACGAAATCGCTGCTGGCGCTGCACATCAAAGTTGCCGACGCCGACGCGGCAGGGAATCGCGCTGGTGATGCGCGGAGCGAATATCTTTCGGCCATTCGCCTCGCGCGACATATGGACGATGCCGCGCTCGAGAGTTTGGCGCTGGCGCATCTTGCCGAGCTTCAGGAAAAATCCGGCGAGCCCAGCGACGCCGCGCAGTCTTATCAACGCGCCCTGGCTCTCGACGCTGCGCTCGCGGATCCTCGCAGTGCCGCCGCCGACTGGCTGAACTACGGCCAATTTTTGCGGCGTCATGGCCAGCCGGAGGAGTTGGTGTTTGCGTGCGTGCTGCATGCGCAGGAACTTCTTGGCGCAATTCCCGGAGATGAACTGAGCGCGGTAGCGCAAGCCCGCGCGGAGAGTGAAGCGCGTCTCGGTCGCACCGCCGTGGCGAAAATTCGCGCATCGCAAAATATTGCGTTGCAGGCAGCCATATCGTTGCCCCCCGAAGCTTTTTCCGCCAGGAATTAACCGGCAACTTCTCCCCGAAAAGCGATTTGACAAAAATGTAGGCTTTCACTTACGGCGCGCCGTCCGCTAAGATGTCCATCGTTCCTAGCGTGGCGGAGGCCGTCGCGAAATGCCAATGATGCGTTCCCTGCTGCTCGCCGCGGCACAAAATTCCTGGCTACGCGACCACGCTTCGCACTATAAATTTGTCCGCCGCACCGTTTCGCGTTTTATGCCGGGGGAATCACTGGAAGAAGCGCTCATTGCGGCGCAAAAGTTGCGCACGAAAAGCGTAGCCGCCGTCTTGACTCACCTTGGAGAAAATATCGCCGATCGCGAGGAAGCCCGGCGAGTTACCGAACACTACCTTGACGCGCTCGACCAGATTCATGGCTCCGGAGATGGCGGGCTGGCAACCGAGATTTCCGTGAAGCTTACGCAACTTGGACTCGATCTGGATTCCGAAGTGTGCTATCGCAATTTGCAACAAATTATTACGCGCGAGAATGAATCCGCAATCGTCTGGATGGACATGGAGTCGAGCGAATATGTGGAGCGTACACTGGCGGTTTATCATCGTGCGCGAAACGCTTATCCGAACGTTGGTATTTGCTTACAGGCCTACCTCTATCGCACCAAGGACGATCTTGCGGCGCTATTGCCGCTGCGCCCCGCGATACGGCTCGTAAAAGGGGCATACGACGAACCACCACAGGTGGCTTTCGCGAGCAAAGCGGAAGTAGATGAGAATTATTATGCGTTGGCCGGGGAGATGTTGCGGGCGCAGAAAAATGGAACTTGCTTGCGCGCTGCGTTCGGGACGCATGACGTCGCGCTGATCCGGCGACTAGCGGAATTCGCCGCCAGCCTGGAAATTCCCACCCAAGACTTTGAAGTACAAATGTTGTACGGTATCCAGCGCTCCGAGCAGGAGCGGCTGGCGCGGGAAGGCTGCCGCTCCGTGGTGCTGGTGGCTTACGGTACGTTCTGGTATCCCTGGTTTGTCCGGCGCCTCGCCGAGCGGCCCGCAAATCTGTGGTTCATGCTGCGGAATTTATTCGCAATTTAGTCCAGGTCCATCCTCGGCGTTGTTGCACCCAATGGCAGTTGGCGAGGGGCCCGAAACATTTCCATATTTGATTTGCAGGAAGGAGGCGCAACATGGCAACTGTCGCTGAGAAATTGGTGGAGATGCTGGTGCACGCCGGCGTCAAGCGCGTCTACGGCGTGGTGGGCGATTCGCTGAACAGCATCGTCGATGCAGTACGCAGGACCAAAGGCATCGAATGGGTGGCCGTGCGCCACGAAGAAGCTGGCGCGTTCGCCGCGGGCGCGGAAGCGCAGTTGAGCGGCAACTTGGCCGTGTGCGCGGGGAGCTGCGGCCCGGGGAATGTCCATCTGCTGAACGGACTATATGACTGCCAGCGGAGTTATGCGCCGGTGCTGGCCATTGCCGCGCACATTCCCAGCAGCCAGATCGGCACCAGCTATTTCCAGGAAACGCATCCCGAGCGGATTTTCTCCGATTGCAGTCACTACTGCGAAACTATCGGCTCCGCTTCGCAAATGCCGCGCACGGCGCAGAACGCCATTCAGACCGCGCTGAGCAAACGCGGCGTTTCCGTGCTGGTCATTCCCGGCGACGTGGCGTTGCAAAAAGTGTCTGATGATTTTCCGCCGCATGAACTGCGTGCCGTGCGTTCGGTTGCGCGCCCGGCGGAGAGCGACTTGAACGAACTCGCAGCGCTGCTCAACTCATCGTCCAAATGCACGCTGCTCTGCGGCTCCGGGTGTGCCGGCGCGCGCGAAGAAGTCCTGGCAGTCGCGGGCGCGCTTCAGGCTCCCGTCGTTCACGCCATGCGCGGAAAACAGTTCGTCGAATGGGACAATCCATTCGATGTGGGCATGACCGGCTTGATCGGTTTCGCCTCCGGCTATCGCGCTATGGAGAATGCCGACGTGCTGCTAATGTTGGGTACGGATTTTCCCTACGACAATTTCTATCCCAAGAAAGCCAAGATCGCCCAGGTGGATGTGCGTGGCGAAAATCTAGGGCGTCGTGCGCGGTTGGATCTTGGGCTGGTCGGTCAAGTCCGCGAAACGGTACGCGCATTATTGCCCAAGCTCGAGAAGAAGAAAAAATCTGGTCATCTCGAGGACGCGCTAAAACACTACGCTCGTGTTCGCGAGATGCTGGATAAGCATGTGAAGAGTCTTGGCAGCGAAAATGGCATACATCCGCAATATCTTGCCGCCGCTGCGAGCGAACTAGCCGATGACAACGCGCTGTTCACAGCAGATACAGGAATGTCCACCGTCTGGGCGGCGCGTTATTTACGCATGAAAAAAGGCCGCTCGCTAATCGGCTCTTTTTCCCACGGTTCCATGGCCAATGCTTTGCCGCAGGCAATTGGCGCGCAATTGCTTTTCCCCGATCGCCAGATTATTTCGTTCTCGGGCGATGGCGGGCTCGGCATGCTCATGGGCGATCTGCTTACGCTGGTGCAACACGATCTTCCGGTGAAGGTGATCGTGTTCAACAACAGCACACTGGGTATGGTGAAACTCGAAATGCAAGTCGCGGGAATTCCCGATTTCGGCACCGATTTCAAGAATTTTAATTTTGCGAAAATTGCCGAGGGTGCAGGCATTCGCTCTTTCCGCGTAGAGCGCGCCTCGGAAGTTCGCGACGCCATGCGAGCCGCGCTGAAGCACAAAGGGCCCGCGCTCCTCGATGTAGTTACAAATCCGTACGAATTGAGCATGCCGCCCAAAATCACGGGCGAGCAAGCCTGGGGTTTCAGTCTGTTCCTGATGAAGGAAGTAATGCTAGGTAACGTGAAAGAATTATTCGAGGAATTGAGAACCAACGTAAAATGAGCACCCGTTGGGAAAAAGATCAGTTTGCCGGCGCTCGAACCACTAAGGCGCCATCGTCGCTTTCGACGCGACTGGACGATCCGCGGGAGCGCAAGCTGTTTGCAACCCAAGATCGCAAGCCTGTTTGAGCCGGCGCATCGCCAGCCCCTGATCCTGCACGCCGCCAACGCCCTGTTTGTAGAGTATGGCGACTTGCACGCAACTAGCGGCATTTCCGCCGTTACATCCTTTGTCGAAATTCTTCACCGCGAGTGCCGGATCGGGCGCTGTCCCCTGGCCGTACAAATAACTCTGCCCCAGGCGGCCGCAACCGCGCCACCAGCCGGCGTCGCAGGATTTCTCAAAAAGTTGAAACGCGCGATCGCCGTCTTGCGGAACACCCACCCCGCCACTGTATAGCGACCCCAAGATGAAACAACTTGCGCCGTCGCCGCGTCCGCAGGATCGCTCGAAAACATCCTTGCCGCCATCGTGCGCAAAGGCGACCAGGCTGCTACACGCCTCAGGGAGTCCGAGATCACAAGCGCGACCGAGGTTCTCTCCTGCGGCTTCCGGATTGCGCTTCACCACTTTTCCGGCGTTCAGGATCGTGCCCACCAAAAAGCAGTTCGAGGGCGAACCGTCTTCGCACGTAACGTTGAGTGTGCGCACCCAGGTGTTGCAGGCGTTCCAGCGACCTTCCTGACACGCTTGGCGCCAGAATTCCGTGCTGCCGCCGGGGAAGTCTCTGCCTTTGGCCATGAATCCCGTGGCTGTCATGGTGACGAAAAGCGAGATCCAGATGGCCATGAACGCAAAGTTGGCGATTCGCGGGTTCCACTTCCATTGCCACCCGATCGCCTGGAAGCGCGCAGAGACATTTTCGCTGAGGTGGTCGAGCACGCGCACGCAGAGATTCAGGATCGGCACGCACAGCAACTTGTCGTAGAACTCCGGTGCGCCACCCCAGGCCAGTGCGCTGTATGCGGTGAAGACACCCACCCCATAAGCCGCGCCAAAAATAACTTTTCCCAGATAGCGCCGCGGCGATGTCGCCGGGTCGGTGACCAGGAGGTGCAAACCGAGAAACACGGACACCGGAATGCTGGAATCGACAAAATGATACACGCCAGTGATGTGCGTATAGACCAGATTCATGGCCACCAGCGCCGCTGCCGCGGACAGCGTGACCAACGTCACCTGAAACAACGATTGCACAACCAGCCCTAGCAGAAAAATTTCCAGGTAAATGTGCGGCGGCCGGTGCAGGGTGCTGGAAATTTGGATACCCCAGGTCATCCCGGTGCTTTGCGTGGCGATCAACGCCACGGAAAAAAGGAACAGCGACAAAGCCGAGGGATTGAAGATGTGCACCATCTTGCCTTCGCGCTTCCACTTCAAAAATTCCTTGCCCAGCACGCCCACCGCGATGAGCGCAAATTGCAGAAAAAACCAATCGTCGCGGAACCACAGGAAAAGGTTAGTGCTGAGGATGATCGGGATCGGGCCAAAACCAAAAATCCATTTTTCCCGCCGGCTCCAGCACACCAGCATGTCCAGGGCGTAGCCGAAAACAATTTGCACCAGGATCAGCGGCACTTCGTGATATACCGGCCGCCAATACCAGCCCCAGTATGAATAAACGCAGATGTGCATCACCAACTGCACGTAGTGCACATTTTTGGCGCCAAAATCGTAGCCGAGCGTTCGCCTTGCGCGCTTCGCCTGCCGGCCCACGTACAAAAGCAGTGCGAGGAGCGCCACCGCAGCCCCGCGGATGGACCACGCCAGGCTGGCATTCTCAGTGGCGCGCGGCAAAAACGACGAGCAAGCCAGCAGCAGGATGAAACCAAACGCCAGCCAAAGCGGCGAAATGCGATGCGGTTTTGGCGCGTCCGGAGACTTCGAATCCGCGTGCCGGGCTTTCCGCCGTTGCGGTGACGCCGGCGCCTCCGCGACTTCCAATCCTGTGAGGCGTGCTGTGTTTTCGATGCTCATGCGAATTTTCTATGCGACGCCGGATAGTTCGCCAAATCGCCGCGGTCAGAGACACCTATACTCTGTCTAATCTACATGCAAGCCGGCCACCTTGACGCGGGAAAAACAAACAAGCTGCTCTTAGCAAACACCTTGCCCTGCGCGAGGGCGCTGGAAGCTAGATAAGTCATTGTTTTGCAATGAGTTACGGGCTACGTCAATCCGTTTTCCAGAGATTGCGTGGCCTTATTTGGCACGTGGATCGGATCGCGATTTGCACGTGTGGCCAGCGTCCTCGGGTCACTCCCTTGCACATTTACAGTAGTTAATGCGCACTGCTGCGGAGAGGCGGAGCGCATCGCCGTTGCAGGGCGAGTCGCCCAACAAAATCTTCTTGCGCAATTATTGCGTGGAATATTTTAGAAAGGAAATGCCTGACAAAAAAATGGTCGGGACGACTGGATTCGAACCAGCGACCTCACCCACCCCAAGGGTGCGCGATACCAGGCTTCGCTACGTCCCGACCGGAGTGCGCCACGCCTTCCGGGTAACACGCCCGTAATACGCCTGTTAAGGCGAGGGTTACGGGAATTGCGGAATAGTGGCGTCACTGCAAGCGACCGCTGCGCGACCCGGCGTTCGGGACCGCTTGGCGGCTCAGCCTAGGCCTTCAAGGCTATCATCGCCGTTCGAGGAGCGTCAAGAAAGCGCGCAGAGAATCGCGCAGGTCCAGCAGCATCTTGCGATTAAGCAGCTGCGCTGGCGGCTCGCCGCGCGTCTCGCTGGTCTCGCGTGCGTCCGGGCTGGTGAGTTGGAATTGTGCCGCTGTATGCTGCGAATCCGTGGTGGCGTTGGGATCCCGCAAATGACGCCGCGCGCCGGCGATGGTAAAACCTTCGTCGTAAAGCAGCCGTTTGATTTTCAGCACCATGTCGACGTCTGCGGCGCGATAGAGCCGATGACCGCTGGCGCTTTTCACCGGTTCCAGCATCGGGAATTCGGTTTCCCAGTAGCGCAGGACGAACGGTTTTAGATCAGTCATGCGGCTGACTTCGCCGATGCGGTAAAAATCCTTTTCCAGTTGTGGAGCGGCTGCGGTTCCGGCCATTTTTGTTTCCTGTTCGGAGGGGGACAGCCCATCGTAGCAGTTTGCGGGCCTTTTTTCAGCGGTCGTCTGGACGTAGGTTCTTCATCCCTCGTCCTCGGAGTGGTCTTCGCGCTTGTCGCGCTTTCGCATACGCTGAATGAAACGTACCGGGGTGCCCACGAAATCGAATTTGGCGCGCAGTTCGTTTTCCAGGAAACGTTGATAACTGAAATGCAAAGGCTCTTTCTGATTGGTGAAAATCAAGAAAGTCGGCGGCGCCGTCTTGGCTTGCGTCATATAGTAGATGCGCACGGGGCGCGCCTTGGGTGTGGTGCCCCGCTGCAGGTCCACTTCGTCTTTCAGCCAGTTGTTCAGTGCCGGCGTGGAGATTTTCCGGCGGCGGGCTTCTGCGCATTGGTTGATCAATGGGTAGAGTTTTGCGGCACGGTCACCGGTTTTTGCCGAAAGAAAGACGATGGGCGCATAGCTTAGAAATTTGAGCTTGCCACGCACCATTTTTTCGTAGTCGATGAGCAGGCGATCTTTGGCGGCATCGGTGAAAGTATGTTTCACGCCGGGAACGCGGCGGCGTTCGCCCTTGGCGCTGGCATCATCGCGCGCGGAAGCCAAGCCCGCTGCTCCCACCGCCAAATCCCACTTGTTCATCACAATCACTACCGAGCGGCCGGACTCCTCCGCGTAGCTGGCGATCGTGGCGTCACCCTGCGTGACGCCGTGTTCAGCATCGACGACCAGCAACGCAACGTCGCAGCGTTCCAGGCCGCGTCGCGCCATCACCACGCTTAATTTTTCCGCGACTAGGACAGTTTTGCCCTTGCGCCGGATTCCCGCGGTGTCCACGAAGCGGTAGACATGGCCGTCGCGCTCGATTTCGGTATCCACGTTGTCCATGGTGGTACCGGCGATGGGAGAGACGATTGAGCGTTCTTCGCCGACGAGGTGATTCAGCAACGTGGATTTGCCGACGTTGGGCCGCCCGATAATGGCGACCTCCACGCGGTCCGGCTGTTTCTCTTCTTCCACCGAATCTACGACCGCGACCTTCGCCAGCGCGGCGTCGAGTAGATCATCGATGCCGGTACCGTGTTCGGCCGCGATGGGAAAGACCGGCACGCCCAGCTTGCGGAAGGCGTCAACACTGGATTCCTGCGAAACGGCGTCCACTTTGTTGACCGCGACGACGAAGGGTTTTCCGGTGGTGCGTAGCATGCGCGCAAGCTCTTCGTCCAGCGGCGTTAGCCCAGCGCGGCTATCGACCACCAGGACCAGCAGAGCAGCTTTCTTGATAGCCACGTGCGCCTGACGGAGAATTTCCGTCGGTATCAAAGCTTTATCGTCCGGCACGATCCCACCGGTATCCACGATTTCGAGAGCCCGGCCCAGCCATTCAGCCTTCCCGTAGATGCGGTCGCGCGTAATCCCGGGCTCGTTGGTGACGATGGAGCGCCGAGTGCCGGTGAGGCGATTAAAAAGTGTGGATTTGCCAACGTTGGGACGGCCAACGATGACCAGAGATGGAAGGGTAGGAGTCATGGCTGGTTAGCCGCAATTATAACGTACGCGCCCGTTTCGTGCGTTAAACGAGCTTGGGCCTACGCCAGGGCCACAGACTCCTCGATCAGATATTTGTCGTTCCGCAGGACTGCCAGGCGTCACTAAGCTGCTGTTCCCCAGATTTCGCCCAATACGCGCTGGAAGTTTGCGCCAAGCACTTTTTCGATCACGGACGTCGGTTGCCCGCGGCCGGCGAGACTTTCAGCGATAATTTGCATGTGGTCTGGACCGTTGAGATCGGGGACATAGGGGTAGCGGTCTTCGCCGGGCGCGCCGATGCCTAACTTCTTGCGGCGCGCGATGTCGGCTTCGAAATCAGCTTTTTGCGCGGGCGTCAGGACCACTTTCTGAATGGAGCCATCGGAGCCGATGCCTACATGATCCGCGCCGCACACCTTAATGGCGTGCACCACGTGATCAAGCACATGCTCGCGGGTGGGCACCGTGGGCGAAGCGACCAGGTAGGGCATCAGATACACGCCGAAATAGCCGCCGCGATCCGCCAGCAATTTCAGAATCTCGTCGGGCTTGTTGCGGGGATGCGCATAAACGGCGGCGCATCCGGAGTGAGAAATCAGCACCGGTTTCGCGGAGGCAGCGATGGCTTCGGAGGTGGTGCGATAGCCGCTGTGGCTCAAATCGACGGCGACTCCGACGTCGTTCATTTTTTTCACCGCGGCGATTCCAGCATTGCTCAGACCGGCGTTTCCTGGCTCTAGGCAACCGTCGCCAAAGGCCCCGCGCGTGTTATAGGTGATCTGCATGATGCGCACGCCGAGATTGCGAAACATCGTGATGCGCTCGGGATCTTCCTCCAGAAATACCGTGTATTGGAAACCCGGAAGGATGCCGACCTTGTTATCCCTCTTGGCGACGGCAATATCGGAGTGCTTGCGAACCATTGCGAACGTTTCTGGAAATTTTCCCACCAGCACTTCCAGCGAAGCGAGATTGCTGATCGTGCCTTCCAGATTACGCTCTGAGACGGTGCAACTTACGCCTGTAATTCCCGATTGGCGAATCGCAGCCAATAACTCCGGACCGGGAGGTTTGTCCAGATCCAGGACCGGCCCGCAGAGCGTATCTATGACGATCGCATTTTTATAAAGCTCCGCGATATCGGTCGCAGAATGCGCACGCGCGAGCAGACGCGGAGCCATCAGCGCAGCCGCAGAAAGCTCAAGGGCAGCCAAAGTAAACTCCCGTCGATTCAAGCTGTGGCTCCTCTCGGCGATGATAGAAAATCCCGGATGCATTGGACGGCGCTAGAAACCGATGACGGCTTCCGCGACGGTGGGGAACAAGGGCACAAGTTTGTGCACGCTCGTCATCTTCAATGCCTCTTCCACGAATCCCGTGGCGCCGGCGATGCGTAACTGCCCGCCTTCTTTGGCGATTCTGCCGTGACAGACGACCAGGATACCAACGCCCGTGCTGTCGATCATCGTGACGCCTTGGAGATCGACGATAACTTTTCTCGCCTGCTCGCGCAGCACTTCCGCCAGCGCTAACTCCACGTCGCGAGAGTTGTTGCCCATGATGATGCGCCCAGTCATTTCCAGGACGGTGATGTCCGGCGAAATCTGCTTGCGCTGGATGCTTAGAATCACAGAACACCTCGGTGCGCGGCTTGTGCGCCGCCGCATCTTATAGTTTTCACGGCGCAGTGGCGTGCCCGTGGGAATTCTACCCCAGAGCGGCATGCGGTGTAATCGGATTCCAGAATGCGCCGCCGCACCAGCGCTTAGTTTTGCTGCAGGAAGATGGTGACGTTTTCTTGCTTGGCCTCCACCTTCAGCACTCTGCTGTGCGCATCCCAGCTCATGCTTCCGCCGTCGATGGACTTAGGAGTGGCGCCGCCGAGCTTAAAAAGTTCGGTCGAGCCGGCGTCAAATTTTGTATAGGCGATTTTGTCTGGCGCATAAACAATCGATTGAAGCACCGAAGACGTGCGCAACAAATGATTCTGGTCGTTGGGAGCCAGTTCCGGCACTTCGGCCATGGCGCGCAGATAATGCCGAATGTAATCGCCGTAACCGTCGGTGAGCCAGATATCGTCATGCGGAAAACGGTTGGCGCCGTCCCCGTTCACGGCGTATGTCGCCCAATTCAGCCCACGAATGGCCTCTGTTTTTCTCGAGCAGTCCCCGGTCTTTTCGCAGTAAAGCAACTCGACCGATTCGTAACGCGCGGTGTGACTCTGCGCCGGCTCGCGATAGACGGTCTGTTCGTTGATCGGCGTAACGTGCCATTTTGCAAAATCATGATTGCCGAGCGCGCTGACCGTCCAATCTAGAATCCCGCGCGCCTGCTGTTGCCAATTCTTGTCCCATTCCGGATGCTCGAGGATATAGAACGCCAGGGTGTCGGCATTAATCTCCGTGTTGGAGAAGTCGGCCGTGCCCACGTCCTCAAAAAATGGTCCCCAAACGTTAGTTTTGAGCGGGTACGCCTTGAGCCATTCCACGGTAATTTGCGAGGCCCGCTGATATTTCGCGGGGTCGCCTTGTTTTAGCGCGATCAGGTCCACGAACAGTTGTAGTGTAGGCGTCCAGTTGGTGGTATACGAAGCTTCAAAGGGTTTGCCATTTTTAATCTCCCGATGCACCACTCCGGTCGCGGCATTTACGCGAAACGGCCATGGCGAATGCTCCGCGTCGCCCTTCTGGATTTTCGTCGCCAGCGTGTTGGCGATTTTTGTGGCTGCCTGCAAATATCTTGCGTCGTTCGTGATTTTATACAGCACCACCAGCTCGGCGCCAAAGCTTCCCGCCTTGTCGGGCTGCAGAAAACCGCGGCCGGCGCGCATATCTCCGTCGTAGGTTCCGCGGTGCACATCCATGTTGTAGGGATAAGGAAGATTGGGCCATTGGGCGTCCGGGCTGGAGAGGCCGTGCGCCAGCCAATAGTCCGCCATCAGAATCATATTTTTCTGCACTTCCGCGTCGCCCAGATAACCGTACAGCAGGTTCCATGAGGACAGCGCCATGTTGATCTGGTCGCCGCCCAATCCCCGCGGATCGTCTTCGCCCGCTTTCCAGACCTGATGCTGCAAATAGTACGGGATACCGTTCGGGCATTTACGCATGTCGCGCCAGAAGTTCCACAGCAGCCGGAGGTCGTGATCGTACGCTTCCGCAGGGCCGCTGCCATACCACGGCGCGACATCGCCTTTCTCATCGACGCGCACCGCATGGCAGCCGTAAACGTCCGGCTCTTGCGCCGCCAGGGAAAAGCAGGAAGCGAACGGCACGCAGAAGAGCATGGTCATTGCAAACATTCTGCACCGCATGGTTACGACCTCACGTGGTATTGCGAACTATCGATTCGAACCTGCCGAGACTAACACGCGGCTCAAGGTCGTGGGTTGTACAGGGTGAATTACAGAAGTCTGTGGGAACCCTGGAGAACCTCACGCTTGCCGCCCGAGGATTTCTGGTAGAGTGCTGCCCACGCGCTCGCAAGGTGTTTTGCGGGAGCGGATAAGACCCGCGCCGAGCAACCTCGTGCCTGCCCCGTCAGGTAATTTTTGCGTGGGCTGCTGCGTATTACCGTATGGAAACGCTGAGACCAGGCCGGATGACTGCTACGGGAACAACGGAGCCGACCCAGGTGGTAGCCAAGGCTCGGGCGGGGGACGCCGAGGCTTGGGGTCAGCTATACCACGACTATGCGCCGGCCATTTTCCGCTTTTGCCGGCGTGCGCTACCAACGCGCGAGGATGCCGAAGACGCGACCATGGAAGTTTTCATGAAATTGCGAGGTAAATTGACTCAGTACGACGACAGCCGCTCATTTTCCGCGTGGTTGTATAAGATTGCCGCGAATCATTGCTGGGATACCTTGCGGCGGCGCAAGATTCGCCAGGACAAGGAAACCGAAGATTTGGACACCCTCCCGCTGGAGCATCCGGACGCCAGCCAGCTCGAGAAAATGATCGAGCAGCGCACCAGCGAAGAGGTGCGGAAAGCCCTCGCGAGGGTTGGCGCGCGGGCGCGCATGGCCCTGGTGATGCGCTATTACTCGGATATGAGTTACGACGAAATTGCCGACGAGCTGGGCGTGCGTCGCGCCTTTGTGGGCGTGGTGCTGCTTCGCGCGCGGCATGAGCTGCGGCAGGCGCTGGAAGGTAGCGCTACGCTGGTTGCGGGAGGGGCCTCGTGAGCGAGGAAAGTACGACGAAGAGTCAGCAGGGTGGAACGGTGCAGCATCTCGATGAGATGACCTGCCTGCTGTATATTGAACGGCAATTGGACCGCACGCGTGGGCTGGAAGTCTCGGCGCATACGCAGGAGTGTGTGCAGTGCCGCACGTTGCTGCGCGTCTTGGAGCGGGAGTCGCGGCTTTTGACGCGCGCGCTTTTTGAGGAGGATGAGCCGATGCCCGCGCGGCTCCGGCAATTTCAGGAGCGGGCGCGGAAATCCATGCAGTGGGTTTGGGGCATTGTGGTGGGATTAGCGGCCACCGGCGTGTACGCGCTGTATTCGAGCTATGTGGTCCCCTGGCAGCAGCAACTCGAACAAGCAGGTTTTGGCGGAACGAATCTGCTGGGCTTGTTGATCTTTCAAGGCGCATTTTGGAAAGGGTGGCAATCGATGGTCACATTATTGGAGGTGCTGGCGCTGGTGACGCTGGCGGGCTTTGCCATGCTCATCTTCCGCCGCCGCAGCCGTCGCGGTTACGCCCTGGCGTTGCTGCTCGTGTCGCTGTTGAGCGGCAGCGCGCTGGCGGGCACGGCCTCGGCCACGGAATTTCGCAAGGGCCAGGCCACCGAGACGGTGGGCTCAGACGAAGTGATTCACGGGGATTTATATATCACCGGGGATCGTGCGCGCATCGATGGCACGGTGGAAGGCGACGTCTTCGTCTTTGCGGAGGCCGCCGACATCAGTGGACACGTGAAGGGCGACGTGATTGCGTTTGTGCAATCGACGCGCGTCTCGGGGCAGGTGGATGGCAACATCCGTGGATTTACGAACTCTCTAACGATCACTGGTACCGTGAGCAAAAATGTGCTGGCTTTCGTCGGTACGGTAGACCTGGAGGGCGGCGGAAAAGTTCTTGGAAGTTTCACCGCGTTCACGAAGAGTTTGTTGCTAGACGGTACGGTGGGACGAGACGTGCTGGCATTTGCGGAGAACTCGACCATCGATGGAAAAGTGGGTGGCGCCGTGAATGCCCACGGAAGAACCATGACCGTGGGCCCCAAGGCGGAAATTGGCGGCACCGCAAAATTTGAAGGTGACAAGCCGGCGGAGGTCTCATCGCAAGCCAAACTGGCGTATCCGATGGAGTTCAAGAAGATTGAACATTCCAATAGGTACAAGGCAACATCGTATGTGTGGCAAGTGATTTGGGCGGCGGCTTATATCCTATTTGGACTGGTGGTGTTTTTCCTGATGCCGGAATTTTCGCGGCAATCGGTGGCGAACACGGAACGGTATGGGGCGTCGTTTGGATTGGGTGTGCTGGTGCTGTTTGGTGTGCCCATCGCGGCAATCATTGCTTGCTTTACCGTGGTGGGATTGTTCGTCGGCGTTTCGGCGCTCTTCATCTGGTATATCGCGCTGTATATGGCGCAGGTTGTGGTGGGCGGGCTGGTGGGACAATGGGTGATGGGCCGTACGAACGAGCTGTGGCCATTAATTGGGCGCATGGTAGTGGGCTTGTTGCTGGTGCGGTTGTGCACCGCGGTGCCCGAAGTGGGGTGGTGGATAAAATATTTCGTGGTGATACCTTGGGGACTCGGCGCAATTTCGCTGAGTATTTACCGGCGGTTTGCGCCGGTGATAGCGCCGCCGGGCGGAACGGCGCCGGCCCCCTATGCGCCGCCGCCATTGCCGCCGAATACCACGGTTGGCGGGATTCAGCCCGCGTAGTTCGGGGCACTTTCAAATACATTTCAGATCAAGAAATCGCGCAAGAAATCCCGCGACAAATCAGAGCAACAAATCACCGCAACGTTTTAGAAAAAACGCATGGCCGATCCCAATAATAGGACCGGCCATTTTTGTTGGGCTAAAAACTGGCTACTGGCGATTGGCTACTGGTTTTGGCGGACTTTGGCGGCAACGAACGGAAAAGCGTCAAACTGTCCGAAATAGAGTGCGCGGACGGAATAGGTCAGCCCGCTGGTGATGTTCGTTTGTGTAGTGATGCCGTCGTAGTAGGTGGAGTTGGTGGAGGGCGGCGTGCCGCTGGTCAACTCGACGAGTTGGTTCACGTTGGTGAAGCCGAAATAGGGGGGTAACGAATTTGACGAGTACGAGAAGCTGCTGTTGTTGCCACCCGTCGCGGAAGTGCCGGCGACGCGCGAAAAACGCAGCTCGACAGCGTCGGCGGTGACGACGATGCCTGCGGTGGAAGAGTAAGAAGTTACGTGGACAGCCACCGCTTGCCCGGGCAAGAGCACCGTCGCGGGGAGCGTGCCGATAAAATTGGTGTAGTCCGCGGGCACGGTGAGGCCCTGCGTGTCGACGCCAAAGATCGCGGCATTCGCGCCAGTGGCAAGATTCACCACCACGGGCGAGCCAATGGGAAAGGAACTCGGTAGCAGGCTGCCGGTGCTGGAGACGTCCGCGTCGTTGGCGACGATGCTGAATTGCGCGAGGTTAGTGGGAGTGTAGGTGACTTCGCCTTCGATCCAATCGTTGTTGGTCGTGTTGGCGGCAGAGATAGGATCGTAGGAGATCAACTCGATGGTGCCGTCGGCGTTGAGAATGGCGTCGATGCTGGCGACCTGATTGTTCTGCACGCAGTTGATGGTGTTGGTACCGTCACCGATGCCGGTGAGGTTGCAGTTTGGCGAATAATACGTGTTGCTGTCGGCGGTCGCAGTTATCGACCCGTAAGTCGCGGTCTTGATGGTCACCACATTTCCGTTGACGGTCACGTTGCCGGTGACGTCTTCCAGATAATCCAGCTGGCTGGAGGTGAGGCCGGAGGTGTGGGTGGGACCCAAGTTGATGGTCGTGAGGTTCCCGTTGGTCAGGTTTATCCCGGAAATCGCCTGATTGGCGACGGTGAGCGTGCCGCCCATGTCGAAATAGACAGAGATCCCCGCCTGCTGGCTGGAGGTGACCACTAAGCCGCCATTGGGAAACGTGATGACCGGGGCGCTGGCGCCGCCGGAAACTTGCGTGACGGTCCCGGCGGTGCAACCCGGAACACCGGCGGTCACTGTGCAATAGGTGACTTCAGCGCCGCTAAGGCTCAGCGTCAGAGTGGTGTAGGTGCCCGAGGGCAGCGTAACGGAGCCGAGGAACGCGGAATCACTTTGCAGGCGCGTCAGATCGAACGTGAAGGGCCCCGGTATGTTGATGGGGTTGCCGGTCGCGGGCGTCAGCGTGGCGCCGCCCACGGTCAAATTGTAGGACAACAGGTTGGTGCTGGGCGGAGGCGTAAGTGGTTTGGATTGAAGGGTCACGCTGAGCGTGGCGTTGCCGGATACGGTGCAATTCACGGTGCAGACGGTACCCTGCGGCAAACCGCTGCAGGCGGTCAGCCCCACGGCAGCAAGCAAGGTAAACAAAAATAAGGTGTTTATACGGTTCATGGATACCCCACGGAGCGATAAGTTGGCGTTTGCAGCCCCCCAAATCAAAACGCTTGAAATCTGTAAGCCTGACTGTACCGCCCGGCAGCGCTATGAGCGCAGCAAAAAGCTCGGAAGTGCTCAAGTAGGTAATCCTGTGCGCCTGGACAGTAGTTGGTGTCCCGTAGGGCGAACACCGCGAAGGCGTGTGGCTGTCTCATTCCTTCCTTGAGTCCCCGCGGCGCGTAACTCTGGCGTTGCTGTGATAGGGGGCCGATTCGACACAATCCACCGCCTTTCGAGGTGATTTTTTTCTGGTTCAGATTTTCTCTAGTTCAGAAGTCAGGATCGACGGGAAAGAAGAGTCAACTACCTCGCTCTTATAAGTTGTAAGGGTGCGGCACGCGGCGGACGCGGCAAAACGGGAAGCAGACTTCCTGGGCAGCACTTGCCGGACTTGGCGCATCCAGTTACGAGCGGCACAGATTTCGTGGGGCAGTTGTGCGGTGGCACTATCCTGCGGTCTCGCAGGGCTAAGGCGAATTGCGAAAAGCTGCGCCAGCGAAGTGTTGTGGAGGTGCTTGTGTTCATGCTCCCTCGCTTGCTTAGTTTCGGATTTGTTGCAGTGACAGCGGGTGGTTTGAGTCTGGCGTGGCAGCCGGCCGCTGCTGCGCTCCCCAGAGCGAACACTACAGGGAACGGGTTGCAGCGCGGTGATGCGCGACTGGTGGCGTGGGCGGCACACGATGCTGTTGCATCGAGAGATCGGAGTCAGATACCTCAGCTACTTTCGCTGGCTAGCAATTGGCGGACGCTTTCGGAGCGGAACGATGACAGCGCTGAATCTGCGGAATCGTCGGAGGGTGGATCGGGGGTTGCGGGATTGTCGGCGGAGCAGATGGACGGGCGGGACGCGATGGCGGAGGTTGTGGATGCGCTGATCCAGATGAAGGTGGCTGTGCCTGCCGATACGCTGCGTGCTTTGGCACGGGATTTTGGGAGTGACGTGGCCGTTTTGCTGAGCCGCATGCCGCCCGAACAATCTGGGGCGCTTAGTTTTGAGTTTTATCGGCAGGCGGCGAAGGACGACTATGGGCTGCAGTACGTCAGCGCGGCATTATTGGCGCTGCATCCCGTGCCGGGGTTTGCGGCAGACTTGATTGCGAATGTAAGAGTGCGAGGTACGGTGTTTGTTGTGCTTCCAGGTGCGAGAGAGGGATGGGGAAACGGTTCCAGCGGCTGCGGTGGTTCTTGGTTCGAGATTGCTCGAAGCGATTGGCCGATGATTGGGCAATACGGTTTGTCCGCCGCGCAGTATGGCGATGGGGGCATGCTGCTGGTGGAAGGCAGCGATCCCGTCTACGCCACACGCTTTGAAGCGGTGCATTACCGTGGGCCTCGCAGCGCGGTTATTCTTGGTTCAAACGAACGTGTGCGATTGATCGCTGAGATGCTGGGGATTTCACCGGAAGAGATTCCGTGGAAGACTGCGGTGGAGACGACGATCGAATTTGAATCGCTTGGGCAGTTTGAAAGTGTACTTACGAATTTTGTCGGAGAGCAACAAGAGAAGTATCGAGATACGGTGGCGGCGCTGGAGACGCGCAAGCTTCTGACGGCTGGCGAGGTTGAAGAGTCGCTGCCACAATTGGAGCTGACGTTGAACGACATGCGTGGGGTAGACGCCGAGCCGATAGCGGGTGCGTTAAGCCTTCCGTCGCGAGTGAAGTTGGTTGCGCAAACATTCTGACTCTCGGCGGTGCGCTGGGATTGCCGCCGAAGCGGTAAACGCGGGAAAGAGATGTCTGTGTTAATCCGTTCACGGCCCGACTAAAAGTCGGGCCCTCCGGCCATATACCATCGGAAGATCGTTCTCACACAGGCGCGGAAAACCGACCCCTACAAAACCATACGATTGCTAGCACCGCTATGGCCAGCAGCGGAGCGGGCGAGGGCTCGGGAGTGCCTACGGGTATGTCGGTGGTGGTTACGGTGCCGGGGCCGGTGGGGAGGTTGGGGTCGTTGGAGGCGTAGCAGGCACCGGTGGATCGGTCGCAGACCCCCGGGACTAGGGGAGCGTTGGAATAGTTGCCGTCCCATGAGCCGATGCCGGCGCCGCCGGTGAGATTGCCGGAGGAGCCGCCGGGGAGATTCACTTTTTGCCCTAGCAGGGGGCCTGAGCCGTCTACGGTGTAGTTTTCGCAGTTGCCGGGATTCGCGACGTAGGCGTAGTTGTTACACTCGTCGGCGGCGGTCAGTTCGAGGCTGTAATACTTGCCGGTGAAGTCCATGTCATCATCCCAGGTGTCGTAATCGGCGGTATAGGCGGAGATGGTGCCTAGGGGCACGGAGTCATCGACGATGGTTTGGCCGAGAATGGAAACATTGAGTTCGCCGGAGACGGGGAGTTGGACCGTGGAGGTGGGTGTGATCGGTAGATCGACTTGCACACCGGGGGCAAAATTCACGAAGAAGGTAGATGCACCTGCTTGGGACGGAAGAGTGTCGTCGAAATCGTAGCTTAGAGCACCGCCGGAAACACCGTGCCAGGTCAAGACGTCGGAGGCGGAGTAGGTGCCGGTGGTGTTGACCCAAGTGTAGTAGCCATATTGCACCGTGGGAGAGTAGCTGATTGCCGTTTGGAGTTTCACACCCACGTTCACGCCGACAGATGCTGAAGCGGCGATGGCGCTTTCCGAGAGACCGAAATTATAAGTCGGACCGTACGCCGTGCCGTTGGCAGTGCTCCCCGTCAACGTCGAACCGCCGGCGATGTTGCCGTTTGCGGAGGCGTTTAAGGCGGTGTCGAAGATGGAGCTTGAACCGCTGAAGGGCCCGAGGTTGTAATTGAAACTGGCGCTGGCGCTAAGGCCTGCGTTGGCGCCAATGGAGCCCCCGGACCAGGAGGGGTTGTAGGCGTAATTGAAGGTTGAGCCGACGGCTAAGGTTTGCCCTGGGGTGAAGGTGGGAAAAGTGAAGGTGGTCGAGCCGTTGACGGATGCGGCTACCAGCAGGCCGAGCGAATCGGTGGCCTGCACGCCGAAATTTTTGAACGGGAAGGGACCTGCATTGCCGGACAGGGTGTCATACGTGGCGGTGTTTAAGGCGGTGGTATCAATGGCCTGCGTGAGGTAGGCCTGCCCACGCGCGAGACCGCTGGCGAGCAAAAGAATAAAAGCTGCTGGCAACGCTCGGAGCATCGATTGTTTTGTCATTTCATCCTCGTTTCACTGCCGAAATTTGCGTTCCGGCGATTTCAAAATTCGGTTGCTGCGGTCGTGACCATGCGGGGCGACAAAGGCTGTCGCAGCGGTAGCTTGCTGTTCAAGACTCGCGTTCCTCAGGGGTGAATGTGCAGGCGCGGAGCGGAATCGTCAACTTAAGCGCCTGCTAAGCGCAGGCTAAGCTATAAGTGATTTATTTAGATAGAGATGCGGACGACTACTAACTGATCTAAATAGCCAGAATCTTCGTGATACGCTACGGTTGCATAGACGCTTATGTTGCCAGATACCCCGACTCCCGACTCCTCGCCAAACGGCGCGAGCTACCGCTTTGGCCTCTTTGCACTGGACACTCGCGACGGACGCTTGGCCAAACAGGGCAAGGTGGTGCGGCTGCAGGAACAGCCGTTTCAGGTACTGCTCGCGCTGGTAGAACGTGCCGGTGAGGTGGTTTCGCGCGAAGAACTGCGGCAGAGGTTGTGGTCGGGCGACACTTTCGTGGATTTCGACAAAAGTTTGGGCGTGGCGATCACCAAGCTACGCGATGCGCTGGGCGATGAGGCGGGCAATCCGACATTTATTGAGACGTTGCCTCGCCGCGGGTACCGATTTATCGCCCCGGTCGAGCGCCGAAGTGAGACGATTTTTGCGGCTCCTGCCCCGTTCGCGGCGCCCGCCGTCACAGAACTACGGGCGGTTGCTGCTTCCGCCGAAGGCAAGAAGAGGAACTGGGTAGCGGCAAGCATACTGCTGGTGGTTTGCCTTGTGCCGATAGCGATTTTCGAGGCGCGTGATTTCCGGTTGTGGCGGTCGCGCCCCGCGGTCGCTTCAGAGCTTGCCGCTCCGGTGTCCGCGCCGCATGTGCGCCGGTCGGTGGCGATATTGGGCTTTCGCAATTTACCTGGGCGGCCGGAAGACGCCTGGATGTCCGCAGCATTCTCGGAAATGCTGGATACAGAACTTGCGGCGGGCGGTGCGCTGCGTTTGGTGCCTGGCGAAGATGTCGCACGAGCAAAACGGGAACTGCCCATTTCCGATGAAGACACACTGGCCAAGCCGACCTTGCAGCGCTTGCACGCCAATCCCGGCGCTGATCTGGTGGTACTCGGCTCATACGCAACGGTGCCGAAAGACGGCAAAAACCGGATTCGCCTGGACATTCGACTGCAGGATACGTCTACGGGCGAGACGGTTGCCGAGGAGTCGCTGACCGGCACGGAAGATGCTCTGTTCGAGATGGCTTCCGAAGCGGGAACGCGCTTGCGTCAGTCCATTGGTCTGAATTCGATTTCCGCTGATGAAACTACGTCTGCTCGGGCGTCGCTGCCGGAAAACCCGGAGGCGGTTCGTGTATATACGCAAGGGCGCGCGAAACTTTGGAATTTCGATTACCTGGGCGCTCGCGAACTGCTGGTGAAGGCCGTCGCCGCCGATCCCAATTATCCGTTGGCGCATTCCGCGTTGTCGGAGGCGTGGTGGCATCTGGGTTACGAAGCCAAGGCGCGCGCGGAAGCGCAACGGGCCCTGGAATTGTCGACGCATTTGCCGGAAGAAGAACGGTTGCTGGTTGAGAGTCAGTATCGTCGCGCCGTAGAAGACTGGCCGCGAAGTGTCGAAGCATGCCAGTCACTTTTTCATCTTTTCCCGGACCGTTTGGACTACGGGTTGCTACTGGCCTCCGCGCAGAATCATGTGAGCACCACGGACGAGTTGCGCACGCTGTCCGAACTGCGCCAGTTGCCCTCGCCCATGGGGGATGACCCACGCATAGATATGCTGGAAGCCTCGGCGTTACTTAATTCGGACTTGTCCAAGGCGCGTGCGACCGCGAAACGGGCCATCGCCAAAGCCACGGCTCAGGGATCGCACGTACTGGTTGCGTGGACGTATGGGACTCTTTGTCAGCAAGGGCCGGCCATGAGCACTTCGACGGCGGAGGCGATTGCCGACTGTGAGAGCGCGCGACAGACCGCAGTGGCGGTAGGCGACCGCAACGGAACGGCCATAGCGCTGAACAATCTGGCGGCGATGTACTACCAGATGGGCGAGTTGGCGCGGGCGGAACAGGTTTTCCTGCAGACCATGAAACAGTTTCGCGAGATTGGGAATCTGGATGGCGTGGCGACAGTCATGAGTAACCTGGGAGGAGCCCGTTTTTCCCAAGGAGACTTGATCCAGGCCAAAAAATATTTCGAGGACGCGATTCCCAATTACCAAGCGGTGGAGGATCACGAGGGCGTTGCGCTGGCCTTGAACAACCTCGGAGATGTATCTCGGCAAAGCGGTGAACTAGACGCCGCAAAGATTAACTACGACCAAGGCATGGTCACCGCTCGTCAGATAGACAATAAAAGCGCTGAAGCGTACGTGCTCTCTGGGGAAGGCGACGTGCTGTACGATCGCGGCGAGCTGGCCGCGGCCCGCAAGTCCTACGAAGAATCGTTCGCGCTGCGCACCCAGTTGGGGGAGAAACAAGCCGCCGGGGAAACCCAGGTAGCGATGGCACTCATCTCCATCGACGAACACTACGCCGCGGACGCCGAGAACGTTCTGCGGCAGTGCCGGGAGCAGTTTCACGAGGGGCAGCAGGCCGACGATGAACTTGCAGCGGCCACGGCATTAATTTACGCGCTGCTAAGCCAAGCCAAGCTGGCGGAAGCGCAGCAGGAAATAGCGCGGGCGACTCCGCTGGCCAAGAAGAGCCAAAACCGTGTGTCACGTTTGCAATTTTCGCTCGCTGCTGCCCGGGTGGTGCTTTCGTCCGATAAACCAGAGGGCGCCAGGGAGCCGCTTGAGCAACTGCTGCGCGAAGCCCACAAAGCAGGCTTCCTGGGACTTGAATTCGAGACGCGCCTGGCGCACGCGGAACTGGAAAAAAAATCCGGGCACTCCGCGGCGGCACAATCGCAATTTTCCGCGCTCCAGACTGCCGCCCGCGCGAAGGGATTCGGGCGAATCGCCCGCAAAGCCGCTGAGCAGACGTAGTGCCTCAACACATAGCTGAGTAAAGCGCATACGGCGTTCCCGGAGGCCAGGCGGTAGGAGGGGGAAAAGCGAGAGCCGGGCCTGTGCCCGGCCCTTGAGACTGGATGCTGTTGGTGATTTTTATTGCTTGTCGTAGACCTGCAGGTCGTGTTCCTTTGCCCCAGACGCGCTGGAGCCCGTGGAGTCGACGGTGGTGACCGTGCCGTCCTTGGAGACCGTGACTTTGGATGTGCCGATTACTTTGCCGGCTTTTTTCAAGGTCGCCACATAGTGGTTGGCGTCCGTGCGCTTGGCGGAGATGGTGTCTGCGCCGCTGGGAATGGAGCCGCTGATAGGATTGTCTTTGCCGTCGAACAGGACGGAGAAACCGTAGGCGATGGGCTTGCCGTCCGCGGCGACTCCTGCAAAGGTATATTTCACGCCTTCGCCTTGCGCTTCGACGGTGCGCGTGAGGCTAGTGGGCGTCGGGCCGGGATCGTATTTCGATTTTGTTACGTTGAGTTTCCATGTGCCGACGAGGGGATTGCTTTGCGCTTGCACAGGGGCGGAAACAACGGCAGCCAAAAGAATAACTGCTACGAACAGTAAGACGTGCTTCATGGGTGACCCTCCTTGGGTCCGATCGTTCCTAGTTCTGCTAGTTGATTTTATTTGTTCCTGGAAATTTACCTGGATTGCGGGCCGTGAAAAATAACCTGCGGAACAATATGCCTCATCGCGGCGCAAGTCAATAATTTTCTAGCGACTGCTGGTTGGCAGCGTGCGGACGGGCGGCCGCCGCGAAGTTTAAAGAGGGTATGTTATCGTTACGGTTTGGCCGCTTGATTCGCAGTCAGCTGCAGATTTTTTGAGATTTACTTCCTCGAGGATTTTCTGGCTAAACGTAACGCTAAATCGGCGGCAAAGGGTGTGAGCGGGAGCGTAGCGGTCCCTGAAGATGCGGGGCTTGCGGAGCGGAGATACGTTTCGTTGGAAGATGATCCTACCGTGGAGCGGGCGCCTCGGGGAGACGAGCAAGATATAGAAACCGTGGCGGCGAAGCCTTCGATGCATGATGTGTTTGGGCCGGGAGGATTTTTGGAGCGGTCGATGATTGGGGGGTACGAGCATCGGCCGGCGCAACTCGAGATGGCGGAGCGCGTGCAGGATGCGTTTGAAACGCGGCACCACGCGATTTTGGAGGCCGGAACGGGAACGGGGAAGACGCTGGCGTATTTGTTGCCGGCGATTTGCAGCGGGCGGCGGGTGGTGATTTCCACGGCTACGAAATCTTTGCAGGAGCAGTTGTATCAGAAGGATGTGCCGTTTTTGCAGAAGCACTTTGCCCCGGAATTGAAAGTGGCGGTGATGAAGGGGCGCGCAAATTTTTTGTGCCGCGCGAAGCTTCATGCGATGGTAGATCAGCCGATGCTTCGGGGGATGGAAGAAATTGATGTATTCCGGCAGATTCGCGATTGGGCGCGGGTGACGGAATCGGGGGATCGGTCGGAGTTAACTTTTTTGGCGGATGATTCGGAACTCTGGGGACGGATGGATGCGCGGCGGGATGCGTGCACGGGGCAGAAGTGCGCGGATTTTAATGCGTGTTTTGTTACGGCGATGCATGCGCGGGCGAAGGATGCGGATTTGATTATTGTGAATCATCATTTGTTTTTTGCGGATTTGGCGCTAAAGCAGGATGATTTTGGGAGCATTTTGCCGGAATATTCGGCGGTGGTTTTTGACGAAGCGCATGAGATGGAAGATGTGGCCAGCGATTATTTTGGGCGGCAACTTTCGAATTACCGGCTTGAAGAGCTGGCCAGGGACGCCGATCAGGCGATGCGGATGCTGAAACTTGGTTCGCCTTCGCTGCTGCGGCGGACGCAGCGGATTCGCGAGCGCAGTCGGGAATTTTTTGAGGCGTTTCCGGCGCGGGATGGGCGGTTCCCTTTTTCGCATAACGAGCGCGACGCATTTTTGCAGCAACACCGTGAGGCTTATGATGTGCTGGCCGCGTCGCTGAAGAGTTTGGAGACGGAATTTGCGGCGTTGACGGCAAAACCGGAGGAGTTGGTGCGCGTGGCGCGGCGGAGTTTTGAGCTGCGGCAGGAGCTGGCGTTTTTGTTTGAGTCGAACGAGAAAAATTATGTGTATTGGTACGAGCGGCGGAATAAGGGGGTGTTCGTGGCTGCGACCCCAATTGATGTGAGCCAGATTTTGCGCGAGCATCTCTTTGAGAAATTCGAGAGCGTGGTGATGACTTCGGCGACGCTTACGGTGGGCGGGCGGTTTGAATATATTCGGCAACGATTGGGCGTCGATCATGTGAAAGAGCGGCAGTTGCCGCCGGAGTTTGATTATGCGCGGCAGGCGCTGCTGTATTTGCCGCGGACGATGCCGGACGTGCGGAATGTGGCGTATGGTGCGGCCGCGGCGGACGAGATTGTGCGCTTGCTGGAGTTGAGCCACGGTCGGGCGTTTTGCTTGTTTACCAGCTACGCGCAGATGAAGGATTTGTTTGAGCGGGTTCGGACGCGTGTGGCGTTTCCACTGTTGTTGCAGGGGACGGCGCCACGGTCGGCGCTGCTGGAGCGATTTAAGAATACGGCGGGGGCGGTGCTGTTTGCGACGGCGAGTTTTTGGCAGGGTGTGGATGTGCCAGGGGAGCAGCTTTCTCTCGTGATTGTGGATCGACTGCCGTTCGCAGTGCCCAGCGACCCGATTGTGGCGGCACGAGTGCGGGCACTGGAGGAGGATGGTAGGAATGCGTTTTCTGAGTTTCAGGTGCCGCAGGCGGTTTTAGCGTTAAAGCAGGGGTTTGGGCGGCTGATTCGAACAAAGACGGATCGCGGGGTTTTGGCGCTTTTGGATACGCGGATTCGGCGGATGCCGTATGGTAAAATTTTCTTGGAGTCTTTGCCGCCGTATCGGATTACCGAGGAGTTGGATGCGGTGGCTAAGTTTTTGGAAAGTCCGAAATAGCGGCTGATTTCTTACGGCTGGGCAAAGGATTTCTTCCATTTATGTTTCAGGTTAGTGTTGAAGAGACGTTTTCGTCGGGGCATGCGTTGCGCGGGTATCGCGGGAAATGCGAGAACGTGCATGGGCATAATTATCGGGTGCGGGTTACGCTCGAGGGGCCGTCGCTGGATGGGATTGGCCTGCTGGTAGATTTTACGGAGTTGAAGAAAGTGATTCGCGGGATTAGCGGGATACTCGATCATCAATTTATGAATGATTTGGAGCCGTTCAAGACAGTGAATCCTTCGGCGGAGAATGTGGCGAAATATTTTTATGAGCAGGTGAACGGGCAGTTGACGGGATTGCCTGAGGGCGCACGGATTACGGACGTGATTGTATGGGAGACGGATACCAGCCGGGCGCAGTATCGGCCGGGTACGTGAATGCGGGCGATTCTTACGGAAAGGCACGGGTCTGAAGACCCGCCACTACAAGTGCCATGAATAATTCGCTGTATATCGTGTTGGTGCCGTCGCTGCTGGTGGCGGCGGGATATGTTTTTGTTTTGCGGCATATGGGTTTTGCGCCGGGATATCCGCGGTTGATTATTGCGATGACCGTTTTTTTTGGGGCGATTTACTGGTTGTCGCGGCGAGCGGCGCGGAAAGCGCGTTCGAACCAGCCGTAGGAAGACTTCGCGGCTGGTACTCAGAGTGATGTTCATCCATGTTTATCACTGAAATTTTCAAATCGATTCAGGGGGAAGGGACGCGCGCGGGCCTGCCGTGCATTTTTGTGCGTCTGACGGGGTGCAACCTGCGTTGTAAGTGGTGTGATACGGCGTATGCGTTTCATGGCGGCAGCAAGATGAGTGTCACGGAGGTATTGCGGCGCGTGGATGAATTGGCGGGGCGCGGCGAGAAGCGGTCCGGGACGCTGGCGGCGGTTCCGCTGGTGGAGTTGACCGGTGGCGAGCCGTTGCTGCAAGAGGAGATTTATCCGTTGGCGGAGCAATTGCTCGCGGAGGGTTACACGGTGATGATCGAGACTAGTGGAGAAAGATTTGTGGGGCGGTTGCCGAGCGGGGTGATCAAGATTGTGGATGTGAAGTGTCCGGATTCGGGCGAGGCGGATACGTTTGAGATGCGGAACCTCGAAGCCGTGGACAGGAAAGACGAAATAAAGTTTGTGGTGTCCACACGGCGGGATTATGAGTTTGCGCGAGAATTTACGGCGGAACATCGGCTCGCGGAGCGTGTGCGGCAGGTGTTGTTTTCGCCGTCGTTTCCTGATCCGGCGGGGAAGTGGGAAGGTCTGGAGCCGCGGACGCTGGTGGAGTGGATTTTGTCGGATGGATTGCCGGTGCGGCTGGGATTGCAACTGCACAAGTTTGTGTGGGATCCGGCAACCAAAGGTGTTTGAAAGGACTTTTCTGGAGAGATGACAGGGGACGAACGAATTGGCTGATGCGCGCAAAGCGGTGGTGCTGCTAAGTGGCGGGATGGATTCGTGCGTGTGCACGGCGATGGCGTTGGAGCGGCACGGTGATGGGAACGTTGCGTTGCTGCACGCGGGGTATGGGCAGCGGACGCAATCGCGGGAACGGCAGGCGTTTGAAGGGATTGCGGATTTTTATCATGTGCGGCAGCGCTTGATGGTGCAGCTCGAACATTTTCGGGCGATTGGGGGCTCGGCACTTACGGATGCGAGCATTGCGGTACCGGAGAATGAGCTTGGCGCCAAATCCACGAGCAGCATACCCGTGACTTACGTGCCGTTTCGCAATGCGCATTTTCTTTCTGTGGCGGTCAGCTGGGCGGAAGCGATTGGGGCGGGGGCGATTTATATTGGCGCGGTGGCCGAAGATAGTTCGGGGTATCCGGATTGCCGCCCGGAATATTACCGGGTGTTTCAGGAGTTGATTCGCGTGGGAACGCGGCCGGAGACCGAGATCGAGATTGTCACGCCGGTGATCACGCTGCAGAAGAGTGAAATTATTCGAAAGGGATTGGAGTTGGGCGCGCCGCTGCAGTTGACGTGGTCGTGTTATCAGAATGATGATGCGGCCTGCGGGGTGTGTGATAGTTGCTTGCTGCGATTGCGGGCGTTTGCCGAGGCGGGAGTTGCGGATCCGATTTCGTACCGGCAAGCTGTGGGGCGAACGCGCTAGTACGTCGGCGAATCAACGTTGCCCGAAAAGCGCCCGCGGCTCCGACAGGGCTGGCGTAAACGGACGGCGGTCGCCGAGAGCGCCGGGCTTGGAATCCTGGCGGGATTGTGGATAATAGGGCGCACGCCGCCCTGGGCGATTGCAAAATTCAGGGCAGGTGTTCCCAGCGATAGAATGTGAACGTGTTTGTGGAGCATAGGCATTCACGCGGCCGACTGAACTTGGCTGCAAAGTAGTGAAGCGAGACCGTGAAGCGGTCTGTTGCGGGTGACAGCCGAGCGGTCAAGGGGAGAGTCAAGATGAAGCGAACCGAGATAGAAGGTGTGCGGCTGGACGGAATTTATTCTCTGGCGCTTGCGGCGATTCTTGCCGGGCTGGTCTTTGGCATGGTATCGGGCCTGGCGGCGCCCCGGGCGGCGGCGCAGAATGACGGCAGCATTGCCGGGACAATATTGACCGTGGATGGAAAGCCCTGGGCGGAGCTAACGATGCAGTCGGTGAGCGACCAGGGCGCGAAGCAGGAAACCAAGACGGACAAGGATGGGAATTATAGTTTCCATAACTTGAGGGCAGGGGTATACCACGTGTATACCGTGCTACCAGCGCCGAATAAACCCTATGACTCGCAATGCCATGTGCAGGGCGGGACGACAACGCGCATAGATCTGAATTTTAAGAACATCGTCGCGGGCCAGGGTGCCGCAGCACAGGAAGCGGTGAAGAAGCAGGCAGAACAAAAAGAGGCAGCCGAGAGCATGAAGACGCATTTCGCCGCAGCCACCGCGCTGCTGGATCAGGAACACCAGGCCAAGGCGGATTTGGCGAAAGCGACGGCGGATCAGCGGGATGCGGCAAAGCAGAAGGTGCTCGATCTATCGAATCAGGCGGCTGCGGAATTTCAGGCGGCGCAAAAAGCCGCCGGCGATAAAGATCCGAACCAGGCGCTCTTTTGGGCCAAGCTGGGCGATGCGTACGATACCGCGGGACGCAACGACGATGCGATACAGGCGTACCAGAATGCGATTACGGCGAAGCCCGACATGCCCGGGTATTACAACAATTTAGGGAACGTGCTGGCGCGCTCGGGAAAGATTGATGAGGCGAAGACGGCGTATGAAAAGAGTGCGTCGCTGGATCCGCCGAACGCTGCGGGGGCGTGGCGCAACTTCGGGATCAGCTTGTATAACGCGAATCGGCTTGGCGATGCCGTCGAGCCATTTCAGAAGTCGGTGGCGCTCGATCCGAGCAGCGCGCAGACGTGGTATTTGCTGGGGGCGTCGCTGGTCTACAAGATGACGACAAAGCGAGTCGGCGACAAAGATGAAGTGATTCTTGCGCCAGGAACGGTGGAAGCCTATCAGAAGGCCGTGGATCTCGATCCGAACGGAACCTGGGGCGCGCAGGCAAAAGAAGGGCTGACACAGTTGCAGGCGATCGTACCGGGGATTGACCTCAAGGTGAGTAACAAGAAAAAGAAGTCGTAGCGTCTGACGAGGGGGACTCTCCACCGGCCGGTCCTGTCATCGGGGCCGGCCATTTTTTATGCGCGAGTGGCGAGTGTCGGCGGCAATGCCGGGCGATCATTGGAGAATTTCTCGCAGGATGTCCCACATGAGAAAAATAAATTCTTGAGGTATTCGCCCGGGCGAACTGGGGCGAGTTCCGCCACGCGGGACGCCCCTACAAAGGACCGACGAGTTAGCTGTGCGTGAGGGTGCCGTTCATCTTGGTGCGGCGCAGGGCCCAGGAGAAAATTAGCATCGAAGAGGGAAGGAGCACGACAGCAAAACTTAGAAGAACAGTCAGCGGGAAGAGCAGCGCGGAAAATTCGGAGTTGCCAAGGAGTGCGGTGCGCATGCCATTGAGAGCGTAGGTAACCGGATTCAAACGCGCCACGAATTGCAGCCAGTCCGGCAAAATGCTGACGGGGAAAAGCATGCCGCCAGTGACGCTGGAGACGCCGAGCAGAAACCATTTCGCGGGGTTGCCGCGCTTGAAGAGCAGCAGGTAACTGGCGGAAAGAACGCCCAGACCACAAAAAGCGAGCAGCGTGGCGGCGAGCATGGCGAAAACGCCGAGCCAGTTCGCGGCGTGCAGCGGGAAACGGAACAGCAGCACGCCCCAGGCGATGTAGATGGCAATGCGTATGGTGGTGGCGACGAAGGGATAGATAGCCGAACCAGCGACCAGCGCGGGTAAGGACGTTTGCGTGACCAGCAAATGCTCGAGCGTGCCGCTGTCGCGGGCTTCCTGCAGGCTGCGATCGAAGGTGTCGAGAGATACATTAAGATAGTCGATGAAAATGAAGCCCACCAGGGAGAACGCGAAATAACCGCCGGCTTGCGGCAAGGAGCGCTCCAGTTGCGGGCTGTCAACAAAGCGGGCGACGTAGTAAAGCATGGCGGCGCCGAAGAGGGCTTCGGCGAGTTCGAGAAGGAAGACGGTGCGATAGGTGGTGGCGATAAGCAGGTCGCGCCAGAAGAACAGCCAGAGTTCGCGGAGCGTCCGGCTCACGCGGGTCCGCTTTCAAGTTGGGCGGCGGAATTGTGAGGCGCGCCGCCGCCGTGGGTTTCGCGGCCGGTGAGCCGCAGGAAAACGTCTTCCATGGTGTTGCTGGCGGTATAGCTTTTCAGCGCGGAAGGTGTGTCGAAGGCGAGCAGGCGGCCTTTGTCGATTACGGCGACACGATCGGCCAGGAGTTCGACCTCGGACAGCGTGTGCGAAGCGAAGAGCAGGGAGGTGTGGCCGCGCTGCACGATTTCAGTTTTCAGAAAACGGCGGAATTCGGCGGCGGCGATGGCGTCGAGGCTGCGGGTGGGTTCGTCGAGCAAGAGCACGCGCGGTTGGTGTAGCACAGCGCGCGCGAGGCTGAGGCGCTGGACGGTGCCGGTGGAAAGCGTGCGCACCTGGCGGTCGAGGGCTTCTTCCAGGTGAAATTGTTGGGCCAAGGCGGCGATGCGTTGCGCGGCCGCCGAGGTCGAGAGCTGATTCAAGCGTCCGAAGAACAACAGATTTTGCCTGCCGCTCAGGCGGGGGTAAAAGCCATGATCCGTGCCCGCGTGGTAGCCGAGCTGGCGGCGAACCGCGCGCGAATCTTGCGCGGTGTCGTGGCCCGCGACGCGCGCGTGGCCCTTGGTGGGGAGCAGCAGCGTAGCCAGAATTTTCAACAGGGTGGACTTGCCCGCCCCATTCGCGCCAAGCAATGCTACGGCTTCGCCGTGGCGGACCTGCAGAGAAATTCCAGCCAGCGCGACGGACGTGGCGCGTGCGAACGGCTGCAGCAGGGCCCGCCATCCGCTGCGTGCCGGCGGGAAGAACTTTTCGAGATTTTCGATGGCGATGGCCGGTTCGGGCACGGAAGATTTATAGCGTTTCTGTGCGGGGAAAACAATGCGGTGTTGCAGTACTACCGCGAATTGCGGGTATTCCGTTGCAAGTTCATGGCGTATCGCCGTACATCCCGCTAGAATGCTGGAGGTCGTACTTTAGGGAATTGCCATGTTTACTTTCGCAAACCGCGCGCATGTCCCTTCGCACGTGCTGGTGCGTTTTCTGGACAACGAGGCGGTGCTTCTGAATCTGGCGTCGGAGAAATATTTCGGTTTGGATGAGACGGGTACGCGCATGTGGCAACTGGCGACCACGGCGCCGAACATCGACGCCGCGTACCGGGAGTTGCTGGGCGAATATGACGTGGCGCCGGAATTGCTTCACAACCATCTCAATGAGCTGTTGAGCACGCTGGTGAAGAATGGGTTGTTGGAAGTACTGCCCGCGGAGGATGCCGCTCCGGCGTCTGCGGGGTGAACGTCGGCATGGCATTTGTTAACCGGCGACGAGCGCTACCGGTGCAGATTCCTGGCCGCCAGTAAACGACGTAAAAAATACAGAAGGCCCGGACGGAACGCCCGGGCCTTTTTCATTTTAGGCAGTCGATGTTGGAATCAGATATTTGTGTTGTGCACGACGGTGCGCCTGCTTCGCGGGGTCGGCGCCGGCAACTCGAGGGTGACGGAAATCTCGCTCTTGTTTCGAATCACGCCGAGCTTGACGCTGGCGGCCTTGTCGCCAGTGTGCTCCGCCAGTTTGGCGCGCAAGTCTCCGAGGGAGCGGATGCGTTCGCCGCTGACGGAGACGATCACGTCGCCGGCTTTAAGCCCAGCTTTTTCCGCGACCGAGCCGCTGTTTACGTCGCGCACCAGGATGCCTTCACCATCCGGCGCGCCGAAAAAATTGCCGAGCTGTCCGCCTAAATCTTCGGCATCGATCCCCAGACGCGGTCGCGAAGCCATTCCGAGGACGCCGCCGTCGAACTCCATCTCTGGAATCTGCGCGAGTTCGGGTATTTCTGGCATTTTGAAAGCGAACGCCCCGGGCGCTGCATGGAACCAACTGCTACGGCCATCATCCGCTTTGCCGAGCGTGGCGGTTATTTGCTGGGCGCGTCCATCGCGCCACACTGTGAGTTGCACGGTGCGTCCCGCGGGAATCTCGCGGATCATGCGGCGGAACTGCGATGCGCCTTCGACGCGCTGTCCGTTGATTTCCGTGACCACATCGTTTTCTTTAAGTCCGGCTTTGGATGCCGGGCTATCGTCCATGACTTTGCCGAGCACCACGCCGCGTTCCGCGGGCAATCTCAGGTCCTTGGCTTTTTCGCTGGTTACTTCATTGGTTTCCACGCCCAGCCAACTGCCCTCGCCAAAGGAAAATTCTGGTTCTCTGGCTTCCGGAGCACCCGTGCCGTCGCGCAATTCTTGATGCAATTCAATCGTTTGGCCCTGCGGCGCGGGCACTTGTGGCATGGATGAATGACCCGGCAGAGCAGTCACCGCCAGACCGAGCGCCGCGATACCTGCAACAGCCACTAAAAGCTTTCCGTTCATTTGCAGTCTCCTCACTACAGGCTTAGACGCAGCAAATTTCAAACCGTTGATCGCAGGATGGCGATTTGTATTCCGCCGTTCACGGTGCGCAGGCGAATCGGCGCGCCGCCGCGGCCGAGCTTGCCGTGTACTTCGCGCGGGCGCTGCGTGCTTTCCACCGACAAGGGCAGTTCGGAAGAGAAACTTCCGTTTAAACAACGGGCTTCGAGATCGGCTTGCGTGGTGACCGGCAGCGCCAGCAGCACGGAACCGTTGGTGGTTTCCGCTACGGTGGCATCCTGCTCCCGCAGATGCGTTAATTCGAGGTGTAGGTTTCCATTGGTGACGTGCGCGACCACCGCGCCTCCACTTTCATAGACTTCAATATTTCCGTTTACCGTGCGAAGGTCGCCGATATTTTCCAGCGAGGAGATGCGCAGGGTTCCGTTGACCGTGGAGAGGCGTTCGACGCGCGCGTTGCGCGGAACGTGCACGGTATACTCGACGGCTACTTCCACGCCTTCGTTTTGCGGGTAGCGCGTGGTTACGGAAACGGAATTAGGTTGTGCGCTGACGTCGATGCTCACGCGATCAAGGTCGGACTCCTTTTCTTTAGCGGTTTTCACTGCGTGAATTTCAATTTCGTCGCGGTCCCAGCCCTGCAATTCCACGGTGCCGTTTACGTTTTGCAATTCGAAGGTTCCGCCGGGCTGCAACGGAACTGTTTGGCTGAAGTTCTTACTAAGAGCGAAACCCGGCAGCGCGCAAACTGCGGTGAGCAGAACGGCTAGGAGAGTAGCGCGCGAGATTCCCAACAAATGGCGATGCGACATAGCGATGTCCTCCGCGAATGAAAGTACTGCGAACCTGGCCCGAACCCGAGTACGCTCCGCAAGCGCGCCGCAAGAATGTGCGCTCACGGGAGTTGAAAATTAAAGGTGACCGTGGAAATGATTTCCACCGGCTTGCCGTTAACCGCTCCCGGTTTGGCTCGCCACTGCTTCACGATAGCGATGGCCGCATCCGCCAGAACCGGTTCGCCTTCCAGTAGTTTCATCACTTCCACGCGGCCGTCTTTCGTCACGCGCACCTGCAATTTCACCAGCCCCTGAATGCCCGCGTTTTGCGCCAGAGACGGATAAGAAGGATGTGGCGAATGGGTCAAGCGCTTTTGAAACTCGGTGGGATCTTCGCGAAGTCCGCCGGATACGGCGACTTGCAGCGCGTTTACCAGAGTGTCCAGCCAATCGCTCTTCGCTTCCGGAACTGGCGGCGCTTCGGGAAGCTCGGGCATTTCCGGAAGGGCGGGGCCGGTGGAATCGCCTGCGAACGTGAAATTAAATTTAGTCTCGGTGGCAACGCGGGAGAGATCGCTTAGCCTCTGATTCAAGCGTGCTAACTGGTCGCGGATCAGCGCATCGCGCAACGCGACTTGCGAATCCAGGAACTGCAATCGAATGTTTCCCGAGGTGGTTTTGAGTTTCAGAGGTGCGCCGCCGCCGTTCAGCGTGGCGATGGCGCGGACGGAGCCGGGCGCATGGTCCTGCGCGGACTGCACGGCGAGATGAATCGCCGGATCCGCGATGATGCGGTGGATGTCGCCAGAGGTGACCAGGGCTTCAATGGTGACGGCTAGATTGCGCGGCAGAAAGACCACGATATCGCCGTTCCCGGAGGCCAATTGCGATGCGCCGGCTAGCCGGACGGTGGTGTCCGCCGGGGAAGACGTGCTGAAATCGGGGCCCGCATCAGGATTGATCCAGGCGGTAATCGAGCCATCTGTGGTGGCGGCCTGCACGGCTCCAGCGACACGCGTTAGGCAAATGCTTCCGCCGCTCGACTCAACGTTCATGGGACCAGAGACGTACATGATACGGATGCCCCCGCCGGCCGTCTGGGCTCGCACCGATCCGCGAACTTCGCCGAAATCGATCTGCCCTCCACCGGTACGCACGTTGACGAAACTGTCCGCATGGCTCACGGTGATATTGCCGCCCTCAGTTTCGAGTTCCGCGCGCCCGCCAATTTTTCCGGCGCGGATGTGGCCGCCACCGCTGCGCAGCGAAGCGTCGCCGGAAACGTCTCCGGCAATGATGTGCCCGCCGGCTGTGAAGGCTGACAGATCGCCGATCACTTCCTGGACCTGAATATGGCCGCCTTCGGTTTCCAGTTTTGCTTCCGGATGGCCGTGGCCGGAGTTCCGCGTATCGCGTGTCCCAATGCGGCCGGTGACAATATTTCCGCCTTGCGTTATCAGCACGGCGCTGCCGCCGATGTCCTGAGTTTCGATGTCGCCCACGCCGGTTTTTACGTCGACGTGGTAGCCGGCTGGTACGGCCACATCAAAGTGCACCCAGAACTGCGCGCCGGCGCTGGGGCCGTGCGCGGCTTGGGGCGGAAGCACTCCGCTGATCTCCACTCCGGACGATGTGCTCCTGGTTTTCAGCGCATAACTCTCAAGCAGAGCCGTGGCCAGCGGGGCGCGCGCGTCGGTTTCAATGCGCACAACATAGCGAACCACGGGAGCCGCGCCATTTTCGAGCGGGACGATGTGCACGGAGCCGAGGTCGGTGATCAGTCGCAGCGTCAGCCCATCGGAGGTGGTGAGCACGCCATTGCGTTCGGCCGTGACGTGCGGGACAGCGCCGGGGAGCGTTGCAGAAGGATCCGCTGGACTTGACGCGAGGTCGCTGCTCGCCGAGGGCGCGGCGAAAACTTTCGGACCAGCCACCACCCAGACCGGAAAGAGCAAGGAGATGCACAAGCCGCCCGGCAATCTCCATGAGCAACGGAGAAGCGTATTCAAGTACGCCTGCGACCAATCGCGCCACGCAATGTCGCTAAGGAAGAAGATGTTCATGCCTCAAAAAGCTATCCGCAAAGTTCGCCATCGCAGTCTTGAAACCTATGGCAACGGCCGGGCGCTAATCTGCCGGAGCGCTGCGGCACTGCGCAGTCGCACATCACGGCTAGGATCTTTTTGCTGAAGCTCCGTCAACATCCGCACCGCGCGGCCAATGGAAAACTCGGCGGGCGTGCCTGCCTGAACGGCGGGATCGCGATTCGCTTCTGGAGTGTGATCGCGGCTGAGTTCGGAATCGTCCGCGGAGGCGGGGGCATCGGGCGAAATCTCCTCCACCGCGCGCACCAGCAAGTTTACGGCTGCCACGCGTACGCCAGGGCTGGCATCGTGAGTCAGAATATCGAGCACCGCTTGACGGACTTCTTCGTCGTCCGCCACGTCTCGCAACGAGTCCAGAGCTTTCATGCGCACCGCGGCGTTTTGATCCTCGCGCGCCGCTCCGAGCAGCGCTTGCCGCACTTGTGCATCGTCCGTGCGGGACTTCAGTGCGTCCAGACACTCGAGCCGCACGCCGGCATCGAAGCGTTCGCTATTTCCTACGATAAAAGTCAGCACGCGGCGCATATCGTTGTCATCTATGTTTCCGGAAAGCACCATGGGTTGCTCGGCGCTGAGATCCACCTGAATATTTTCGCTGGCCGCGTCTGGCGCGGGCGAAACGCGAATTCCCGCCACCGCCATCTTGGAAAGCTGCTCATCGCTGAGCTTTGGCGCGGCGAGCACGTTGACGGCAGGCCCTGCCACGTCGTTGGCCGTTTGCAGCCACGGCAACAGTTGCGTGCCGAGCGCCACGCCAAACACCACCAGTGCCGCGGCGCTCCACGCCGGCCGCAGCGCCATCCATCGACGGGCCCAGCCGAAGGGGTGCCACCGTTCCTTGCGAGCCGGAGCCGCCAGTTCGTCGATTTTTTCCGCCAGTTCGCTGCGGCACTGCGCCAATAGCACTCCCGCGGTATCCAGTAAATCTGCGGGTTGCACCTGGAGACCTACGGCGTCGAGCAGTTTGCGCTCCTGCGCAAGCTGCTCCGAGCACGCGGAACAGTCGGCAATATGAGCGTCCATCGCGACTCGTTCCGCATCAGTCACTTCATCGCAGGCGTAGAAAACGAGCAGCGGCGCAGCGTCAGCACAGTTGACGGGTACGGGCTCGTGAGAATTCTCGGTGTTGCTCATCGCAGCTCACCCAATTGATGCCGCAGTTTGCGGGTCGCGCGGAAAAGAGAATTTTTCACCGTTTCTTCCGAAGTGCCGAGCGCATCGCCAATCGCGCGCAGCTTAAGGCCTTGATAATGCTTCATCTCGAAGACCACCCGTTCGCGAGGTGAAAGCCGCTGCATGGCCATGGCGATTTGCGCGCCGATTTCCTTGCCCATCAGGCAACGCTCAGGATCCAGCGTCGGGCGATGCTCTTTCTGCCGCTCAAAAAAATCCGTGCCGCCCTCGTCCGGATAGGCGGCGTTGCCTTCCGGGGCTTGATCCTCCGGGCGCGACTGCCGCCGGCGCAGCTGGTCGAGGCAGACGTTGGTCACGATGCGGTACAGCCAGGTGTAAAAGCTGCATTCAAAACGGAAGCGATGCAGATTGCGATAGACCTTCAGGAACGCTTCTTGATAAACGTCGCGCGCATCTTCCGGGCGCTTCATGAGGTTCAATGCCAGGCGCAGTACGTCGCGATCGTAGCGCCGCACCAGTTCCTCAAACGCCGCACGGTTACCCGCTTGCACGTCTGCCACGAGCGCCCGGTCATCGAGGTGCGGCAAAGAGGTCTCCGTGGGCAAAACGGCGTTGACGCTGCCTAGGCGGCTGGTCTGTTCAGCCAGAGCGAAATTCCATGAGGGGAGCGGCATTCTTCGCTTTCTCTTCGCGACATGCTGTGTTAGTACCTTTGCCGCAATAGCTTAGCTCAAAACCGTACTTCGCCGAGCAGGCCGTCAAGCCATTGCATGAGGTCACGCCGGGACGTTTCGCGACCCTAGTGGTTGGACGCAGGATTCCGCCAAGTGTGAGCATCGTTCCCAGAGGTAAGAACGCAGAATCCGCAGGGTTTGTTTCCGAGAATCACGCAGGCACGCACAGCCACAACACTGGCAGATACAACCCTCAGCAGGCCACTCCGCGCGCCGTAGGCTTGGGAAAGAGCCACGCCAGCAGTGGCCACGCCAGAAGAATCGCCAATACGGCCAGAATCACATAGCCATTCAGCCGGTAAAACGCTTCTGGCTGCTCCATCAACTCGGACACCGCGCCCAGCAACGTACTTCCCGCCACCACCAAAAAACATCCGAGTAGGTTAAATTTCATGACGTAGCGCACGCCCAGCACGATTGCGCCAAGAACGATCACCTCCACGATAAATTGCTTCGCTAAGTCTGCGCCATTTCCCCAACTGCCGCCCACCAGAGCCACCGCTCCGCCGAGAAACAGCCCTGTCCGCAGCCAGGTCTGCGGCATACATGCAGCCACAAATGCCGCCAAGGCCGCGATAAGACCTGTAAAGAGCAATGCCCTCATCAGTCCGTGCGCCAGAATGGATGCTGCCGGCGAGATGGCGTCGAAACTGTCCCCAAACGACGCCGGGACTTCCCGATGCATCGTTGGCCAGTGCAAAAACGCCGTCCACACGAGTCTTCGCAGCGCCGCAAGTGCCGCCGTGCCGCCCACCCCGATGAATAGCGCATCGCGATAGTAATCCACCGGCATGCCGAGCCAGCCTGGCATCTGGTCTTCCTCGAAAGCCCGGCGCGCATAGAACCACGCCACGCCGAATAGCAACGTGAGGCCGGCAAAATAAAATGGACCGCCGAGCAGCACACCGATGGCGGTCACTCCAAGCGTCAATTTCAACGGCTGCTCGGTTTGGTATTGATTGAGAACCTCCGGAATACCGTTCCCTAGTGCGAATGCCACGAAAAATGCCAGCAGCGCCCAAGCCGACCACAGGGCCACACGCCTCCAGGGAATCCCCGTCGCCGCAGCTGACTTCAGATTTCTGAGGAAGGCCACCAGCATAATTATCGTCATGGCAGCGAACAGCAGTACCGGCACGCCGTATGCCAGCGCCAGGCGCGGCACCGTCATCGCCTGCTGTTTGCGGCTCCACTCGTCGGGAATCTTGATGAACGTTTGATAGTCGGTGACCTCCTCGCCGAGAACCTGCAAACGCACGCGCGCATGAGCTTCATCCGCGGGATCCCCCAATCCCATCCTCGCGGGGGTGAGCGCCTGAGTTTGTTCCCACACCAGGGTGTGATCAACGCGATGCGGCCGCTTTTCCGATTCCGCGTCGACCAATTTCCACTGGCGCAGGTCCAGATGCTTTTCGTCTTGCAGAAATTTTTCACCCAACGCTACGGCCGCTTCTTTCGTCAGTTGCGCTCCCGGAGCATCCTCCGGCAAAACATGCCACACCGAACGCAGCGAACCATCCGGCTTCAAAATGACCGCATGCTCTTCTTTTTGACTGTCGCGGAAATAGCGGATGCGCCACAACGCGCCCGGAACCTCCGAGGCATAAATATCATTCAGCGCCGCGATGCCCACGCGCTCGCGCATGAACTCGTTCACCAGCGGATCGGTGTTGTTGAGGAAGACCACCGCGTGGCGATAGGAATTCGGGTCCACGCCGCGTTGACGCATGATTTCGTCGGCTCGCGATTTCGCCATGTGGGCGTCAATGGAAAGCTTAAGGTAATCGCCGATACTCGGAGTTTTCAGCCGCACCTCGGCCAGCACGCCGCAAAGCGTCAATACCACCAGCAAGCCCAGTATGGCGGGCGCCAACGCCGTATAACGCCGTGGCGAGACGCTGCTCACCGTTTCGCTCGCCGGACTTTGCAGGCTAACGTCCGGTGCCGGCTCGGCGCGGTTCAGCAAATCTTCATCCGTCTCGAAGCCGCCGCGCTGCACATACGAAATCGCGGAGAACAGCAGCGGCGCCACGGCCGCGGCTCCAACCACAATTCCAGAAATTTTGAAATACCAGCTGTGCGAACGAATCAGCAGCAGGCCAACTTGTGAAGCGTCAAACGTGTAGTGCCAGATCAGCGTTGCCACAATTCCCCAGCGCAAGAACACGATGCCCGTGGCGATTCCCATCATCCCGACCTCGAGTCCGCGAATGTACGGCGGCTCCTGCGGGTAATTGGTATGCAAGAAGCTCCAGCAAAATGCCGGAATGATCACTGCCAGCCAGCGCGAGCCGGTGAGCCGCTCGAGAAACGGAATGGCGAACAGCCGGAATGTAAATTCCTCGTTAGTCGACGCCAGCAATCCGATCGCAACGCCGGATATCCAGGGAAACAGCGTGCTGACCGAATTTTCGTAGTTGATCTCTTGTGGCGCCCATACTCCAAATCGGCTGCCCACCATGTAAAACACCACCACGAAGCCGAGCGACGCCGCCGTGAGGCTGAGTCCAACCACCGAAGAACAAAAAAACTCCTTCGAGCGCAGGCCGCGCAAGCTGAACGCTTTGCCGAGTCGCAACCGCGCCGGCTGCGTGACGCGGTACAGCGCGTCGCCGGCCGGCAACACCAGCGTCACGAAGATCGCCGAGAACAGACCAAACAGCAATGCCCTCCCGAGTTGCTCCAATATAAATTCAGGATACGAAGCGAGGGTGTTGTATTCGGCGCGAATTTCCGGCCACTCGTTGATGCGCATGCAGAACAACAGCAGCGTCACCAGCACGCCGATTTTGACGGCGCCCGCCCAGCGCGCGGAACCGCGCCGCGTCAGTGCCACGCCGAGCCACAGCGCCGAACCCAGAAGAAGGATGTACGGCAGGATCGCCAGCGAGGTGAGAAAATTATTCTGCGCGCGCAGATGCGCGTAGCTGCGGTTCCACGCTTCCGGCACCTTCAAAAACTCTTCGCTACCGCCGATGTGGTCGCCCTGCAACACCACGTCCATGCGATACGGCGCGTCCTTCGCGCGAGAGCCCCGCTTTTCCCAGGTAAAGGACCAGTCCAGCCGGTTGGGCCGCTGCACCGAACTGACTTCGTCGTCCAGCAAATCCCAGTCCGCCAGATGGATGTCCAGTTTCGTGCTCGCAAACTGCGTGGCCTCCGCTAGCGCTATTTCGCGATCCAGCGAAACTTCCCCTCGGCTTTCCTCTACATGATGTTCGTACCCGACGATCTGCCCCGCGGGACTAACGCGTACGTGAAATTCTTCTTCTTGCTGCGGCTTGAAAAAGCGAATATTCCAGTACCAGATATTCAGTTGCGATGACATCAGCTGGTTGGCTTGCCGCAGCCCGACTTCCCGCTCCAGATAGGTCTTCGCATCGTCGTTCACATCGAAAATCATTGCCGATTGATAGCCGCTTACGTCTTGCCCCATCCCCGAGACAAACGCCTGCGCCCGCTTCAGCGCTTCCTCGCGCGAAACTTGAAAATTCACCGAAGCTTCCGGAAACGCTTGAAAATAATATTTGTAAGCGAACAGCGCGCCAATTACTCCCGCGATTACCCACAGCAGCAGCGCGCGCTTATCCGAACGCGTTAATCGATCGCCAGCCACTCTGCCTCCGCAACTCTTGCTCGCGAGCTGCGCACGCAAACTTGCACGCGCAGCTACGCTCTAATGATACGCATACAGCACGGCCCAAGTATCGCCGCAATTCTAGTAACGCCGGTTACCACAGTGTCCTGTGGGCGCGGTCTCCAGTCGCAATGGTATAAAGGACATGCACCCTTTCGCATGCACGCCACAGCTAAAGTCCGCGCAAGCCTTCCCGCAACGCCGCCGCTCCGCCTCGACACCCCGGTCCAGATGATCAAGGGCGTTGGCCCGCACCGCGCCACGCTCCTCGCCGAGCGCAACATCCACACGCTCGGCGACCTGCTCAACTATCTGCCGTTTCGCTACGAAGACCGCATCCGCTTTTCCGCCATTAAGGAAGTCGTCCCCGGCGGCACCTATACCATGCGCGCAACGGTGCTCAGCGGCCAGGCCGTTCGCGGCATGTACGGCCGCGACGCCATCTACCATCTCCTCGTCCAGGATGCCACCGGCTCGCTGCCCTGCAAATTTTTTCATGGCGCGTACCTCGAAAATCGCCTCAAGCCCGGCCAGTCGCTCATCCTTCACGGTAACGTGGAAATCGACCGCCTCCGACCCGGCCGCCGCGAGATGGTCAATCCGCACATGGAAATTCTCAGCAGCGAGGAGTTGGACTCCACCGAAGTCGGCCGCATCGTCCCCATTTACGAAGCCATCGGCACCTTCGGCTCGCGGCAGATTCGCCGCGCCATGTACGCCGCCGTGCAATTGCTGCCGAACGATCTGCCGGACATCCTGCCTTCCGCCCTGCGTGCGAAACTAGGACTCCCTTCGCGCCGCGACGCATTGATCCAGACGCACTTTCCCGACGCCGGCGAATCTATCGAACTCCTCAACATGTTCCGCTCTCCCGCCCAGCAGCGCCTCATCTTCGAAGAATTTTTCCGCTACCAACTCAGCATCGCCGTCGACCGCCAGAACACGCGCCGCGAGAACGCCCTCCCTTTCCGCCTCCGCGAAGAAAAAATCCGCACCGCGCTCAAGCGCATCCTCCCCTTCAAACCCACCAACGCGCAAAAGCGCGCCCTCTCCGAAATCGCCGCCGATCTCGAAAAGCCTTTCCCGATGAATCGTCTGCTGCAGGGCGATGTGGGCAGTGGCAAAACCATCGTCGCGCTCCAAGCCGCCGTCGTCGCCATAGAAAATGGCACGCAAGCCGCGCTCATGGCGCCCACGGAAATTCTCGCCGTGCAGCATTACCTCGGCGCCCGCCGCATTCTCGAGCCCGCAGGCTATCGCGTCGAATTGCTCATCAGCGGCATGAAATTCTCGGAAAAAACCGCCGCCCTCGAACGCCTCAGCAACGGCAAAGCGCATCTTGCCGTGGGCACCCACGCGCTCATCGAAGACAACGTCCAATTCGCGCGCCTCGGCTTCGTGGCCATTGACGAGCAACACCGCTTCGGCGTCCTGCAGCGCAAACGCCTGATGGACAAAGCCGCCGCCCACGGCCACGCCCCGCACGTGCTGGTGCTCACTGCCACGCCCATCCCCCGCACGCTCTCGCTCACGCTCTACGGCGACCTCGACGTCTCCATCCTCAACGAACTTCCGCCCGGCCGCACGCCCATCGTCACGCGCGCAACCACCGAGCAGCATCTCCCCGGCGTATGGGAGTCCGTGCGCCGCGAAGTTGCCGCCGGCCAGCAGGCCTACATCGTTTATCCCGTCATCGAGGAATCCAAGCTCGAGCTAAAAGCCGCTATCGACGAGTTCCAGCGTCTCTCGATAGAAGTTTTTCCAAAATTAAAATTAGGCTTGCTTCACGGCCGCCTCTCCAGCGATGAAAAAGAAGACGTCATGCAGCGCTTCCGGAAAAATGAAATTAATATTTTGGTCGCCACCACGGTTGTCGAAGTCGGCGTGGACGTCCCCAACGCCACCGCCATGATCATCGAACACGCCGAACGCTTTGGCCTCTCGCAACTCCATCAACTCCGCGGACGCATCGGCCGCGGCGCAAAAAAATCCCATTGCATCCTGGTCGCGCCGGGACGCATGACCGACGTAGCCAAAGCCCGCCTCGACACCATGGTCCGCACCAACGACGGTTTCGAAATCGCCGAAACCGATCTTCTCCTCCGAGGTCCCGGTGATTTCTTCGGCACGCGCCAATCCGGCGACCTCGGCTTCCACATCGCCAATCCAATCCGCGACAAGGAATTACTAGAATCCGCGCGACGCGAAGCCTTCGCCCTAGCCGAGGACGCAAATCAAAAATCCGCGCTTCAAGTCATTCTCCTTGCTCTGCCCGCGGAATGGCAGCGCCGCTACCACCTAGCCCACATCGGATAGCATGGAGTGCGGCACCCCTGCTGCCGCTCTTGCAGCGCAAACCGTATCCAACATCATTTGCCAACCACAATTCGATCCGTCGTCTCCCTGTCGTCTGCGCACCCTGCGCCTCAGCGGCCTTCTGCGATAAATTCTTTTTTCCGCACTTTTCCCTTAGTATCTCAACCATGCGCGTAATCGCCGGCCAATACCGCAGCCGCCAACTAAAATCCCTCGACCGCCCCAGCCTCCGCCCCACCAGCGACCGCCTCCGCGAAACTCTCTTCAACGTCCTAAGCCCAAAAATCCCCGGCGCCCATTTCCTTGATCTCTTCGCCGGCACCGGCGCCATCGGCATCGAAGCCCTAAGCCGCGGCGCGCAAGACGTCCTCTTCGTTGAGAATCACCCGCCTGCCGCAAAGTTAATTCGCCAAAATCTCCAGTCTCTAAATATCGCCAGCGGAGCCACAGTCCTGGCCATGGACGCCCAACGCGCCCTCGAAAAACTCCAGCAGCGCCAAATCAAGCAAGCCCAATCGTTCGCCTACGACTTCATCTTCCTGGACCCGCCCTATGCCGCCGCGGATGAATACCTCCGCGTGATGAATTTCCTAAGCAGCGCCCCATTCGTCTCCCAATCCACCGTGGTCATCGCCGAACACACCCGCAAATTCGAACTCCCCGAAGAATTCTCTACCCTCGAACGCGTCCGCGTCCTAAAGCAAGGCGACGCTGTCCTAAGCTTCTACCGTCGACGCACGCAGTTGTAGCGGCCGCCTTCTGAGGCGGGCTGCTTGCCGTTGTAGGGGCGCAGCATGCTGCGCCCCAGCTTGCCCGGCCGTCCACTTCAACCACGAACTGTTTTTGCTTTGTCCCTGCAGTTTACGGTCGCGACCACAAAAAGGAAGGAACCCCAATATCAATCAAAAGAGATCAAAAAGTCCAGATTCCCCAATCCAACTCACAACTTCCCATACTCCGCCTTAGCCTGTACCAACGCCGGAATATCCGCATCCGCATCTTTCCAACTCGCAAAAAAATCCTGGTACGCCGTCCGTGCCCTTCCCGCATCCCCCTGCAGCGCATACGCGCGCGCTAACCCCAACTGCGCCAGCGAAATCAATTCGCTGCACGAATACAAACTCCGGTGATCTAGAATCTTCTGAAACTCCGCCGCGGCATTCTTGCCATCCCGCATCTGCAGATAAATTTGCCCGCGCGTGTAAATCGGAAAAAACGCCGCGGAATAAAACGCGAAACCCAGCTCATACTTGCGCGCCGGCTCCAGCACCGCAATCGCCTCGGGATATTTTTTCTGGTGCGCTAGCAAAATCGCTCCCGCGGTCGGTCCGGTCAAATATTTGATGTTGGTATCCCACGGAAAATCCCGGTGCAACTCATCCAGCAACTTCTGCGCCTGCGCCAAATCCCCGGAATCCGCAAATGCCTCCGCCGCGCACGCTTTCGCAGATCGCTCTCCGGGCAGTCGCAAAGTCTCCGCCGCTTTTTGTTTCTCGCTCTCCGGATACCCCATCTCGCCGTCATGCAGCGCCTCGGAGCACATCACCCAGGATGCTATCTCGGCGATTCCCACGCGTTTTCCGGCGTCGGTGGCCTGCTGATCGTATTCGCTTGCCAGTTTAAAATGTCCCTTGCCGGCCTGATAGTCTGACAGGAAGCGCTGTATCCACGGCTCACCGTCCTTGCCCACACTCCAGGCTTTCTCCTTTTGCATTGTCGCGTCATCATTTTGCAAAATCGCAATTTGCAACGCGGTGAAATGCAGCCCGTCCGAATCCCGCTGTTTCGCTTGCCCGCTTTGCACCATCGCCTTGGCCTCGTCGAGCCGGTTGGTGAAAAGATACGAATTCGCGCCATGCGTGTATGCGTACGCATCGCTGGGATCGACCTGCAGATCTAAGACGGCGATCTGCAAGGCCTTATCAAACCTTCCCATAATGTTGTAATACAACGCTAGATTGCCGAGGGGTCGCGTATCCCTCGGATACGTTTGGCGCCATTTTTCGTACAGATCGATGGCCTTCTCGTCATCCCCGGTCACCGTGTCGTAGTAGTGGCCCTCGATGTATAGCTTTTCCGGCTCGCTGGCCCGGTCGTGCAGTTCATACGCCCTCCTCAGGTAGTCGGTGCCTTCCTTGGCTCCGCCCAGGTTGGTTGTGCAGATACCTAGAACCGCATAGGCGGTCGCGAAATTCGGATCCAGCTCCACTGCGCGCTTTAGGTGCGGGATGGCTGTTCCATCCTGTAGGCGATTGTGCAGTGCGGCCCCCAGGCTGAACTCCTTCAAGGCGTCCAACGAAGAAGTGGTGGCCTGCTCCAGCGGCGTCGCGAATTGCTGCACACTGGCCAGCGATTCTCCCAATTTCTTGCGCAGGTCCGTGGCTGCGGAGTCCAGCGATTTCAGCACCGCTTCCTTGCTCTCCGCTTCCGCTTGCTGCGTCGCGAGGGAGTCCCCGTTTTGCGCGTTGATCGCGTCCAGCGCAATCACGTAATGACTGCCCAGGCTGGAAATCGATCCGGAGATGTAAACCTTGGCGCTTTCCCGCTGCGAAATTTCTTTGGCCAGGTCTTTGGTGATGCGCTCGTCCGGCTTGCGCCCCATGAGCTGCAGCGCTTCCTGGATTTTCGATTCCGGCAACAAATTCAAATACGGCGATTGCCCCAATTGCACCGCCAGCGCCTGCTTCAACGTCCCGTCAAACACTGGATCGCCCGTGGTGTTGACGAAGTCCGTCAGCATCACCGTATCTTTGTCCGTAAGCGCCCGCGCGTGCCGCCCGGAAACAAAAAACACGGTAATCGCGATCGCCGCAATCGCCAGCACCCCGCCAAGCCACGGCAGCCACTTCCGCGCCGCAATGGGAGCCACTGCTGCTGTCGAACTTCCCGAAGGCATGGCCGCCACGGCTGCGGATTCTCCGGGGACCGCTGACACTGACGAACCAGAAGCCGCCGCCGACGCCGCTCCAGAATTCGCCGCCACGCTGGCGGATGGCCCAGAACCCGATGCGACACCAGAAGCTGCCGAAGACCCGGAAGACGCCTGCGCCGCCGCCGGTCGCTGCGCATCCTCCGGCGTAAGCCCCGTAAATGCGCTAGGATTCGACCCCGACTCCACCTCGCGTTTCAGCCGCAGCAGATCAGTCCGCATCTCCGCTGCGGACTGATACCGTAAATTCCGATCCTTATCCAGCGCCTTCTGCAAAATCGCTTCAAACTTTTCCGGAAGCTCCGGATTCAGCCGCACCGGCGAAGTCGGCGCCCGGTTCATGATTGAGTCAAAAATCACCGCCGACGTCTCCCCGCGAAACGGCAGCTGTCCCGTGCCCATCTCATACAACACCACGCCAAACGAAAAAAGATCCGTCCGCGGATCGAGCTCCTTGCCGCGCACCTGTTCCGGCGACATGTACGACACCGTCCCCAGCGACGTCCCCGGACTAGTCAAATGATCGGGGTCCACGCCCACGGTTTCCATGGTGTTCTTGATGCTGCCTCTGCCGGAGCGCGCGGCAAAGACCTTGGCCAGGCCAAAATCCAGAATCTTGGCGTGGCCCCCGCGCCGGGTGACAAAAATATTCGCCGGCTTGATGTCGCGATGCACGATATTTTCCGCGTGCGCCGCGTCCAGCCCGTCGGCAATCTCAATCGCCAGGCTCAGGATCCGCTCCAGCTCCATCGCCTGCCCGGCAATCAAATGCTTCAATGTCGAGCCATCCAGGAATTCCATGGCAATGAAGCGATTGCCTTCATGCTCGCCAATTTCGTAAATGGTGCAAATGTTCGCGTGATTCAGCGAGGATGCCGCGCGCGCTTCCCGGCGGAAGCGTTCCAGCGCCTGCGCGTCGGCGGTAAGATCATCAGGAAGGAATTTCAGCGCCACAAAGCGGCCCAGTTCGGTATCTTCCGCCTTGTACACCACGCCCATTCCGCCGCCCCCGAGCTTCTCGAGGATGGCGTAGCGCGCGATTTTTTTTCCGGCCAGTGGCTGGGGGTCCGCCATGCGCCAGTATCGTAAAGTAGTTCGCCCCGCAGGGCAAGAAAAGAGGAAATACTCGCAGTCCCCAGATTTCAAATACTTTGCCGCACAGGATGCCGTCTCGGACCCCCGCCCGCCCAAGATGCTTCAGAATTTGTCTTGACAACATTCGTACCATGTTGTAGGATTATGAGGGTAGAGAAGTGCGCCTTATCTTCGGAAGCGACCATTCCTTAAACAACCCATTTTCTTCATCATCCGGGATTTCCCGTGCATCGATGCTGCGCCAACTGTAAAAGCACGGTATGCCCTGGATGCCTATCCCGCTCACCGGCGGGTTGTGCCGCTCGCTCCAACAGCTCCACGGCGACGCATGTTTGCCCGATCTGGCCGCTAGTAACCAAATGTTAATGCCTTCGCAAGGCTAACACGCATAGAATCAACACTTGTAAAAGTGTGTCAAAACAAAAGACTTTAACTTCCTTTAGAATGTACAACTTTTGCAAAACCCTAGGGGGTACCCAGCGAGCGAAGCTCAGGTTCGCATAGGCAAATACCAGTATTTCGCGCTGCCGAGTCAACCCAAGTTCCGTCGCCGCCATCTATCTATACGCGGTGAGCAGCCGTCTGCTCTCACCCGAACGTAACTCGCCGGGCCACGGACTGGTGAACGCAATTCGGCGCTTAGGACCTAGCCGCGCACCACGCTATACTTGGGAGTTCATGTCGCTGCATCAGGTCAATAGTGCCTTCAACCTCTTGGGACAGGTTCAGGAACCCGCGGAATCCGTCCCTCTACCCGGACCAGCTGAGCCCAAGCTCAATGTATCCTGGGGCGCCTTTCACCAAGGCCTCCCGAGCAATCTCGCTGCAATATTTTCCGGTCCATCCGCAGCCAGGGATTACATCTACAACGGTTTCTTCAAGGATGGCTGGATCGAAGGCCGTATCCCGCGCCTCGCGCTGCTCGTCGCCTTGGTGCTCCACGTGGCTATCGTGCTAGTACCGTTTCCACGCTGGCTCACGGCCGTTCGCCACAATCCCGCATTCGACAACACGGAGTTGACCTGGTCCGGCCCCATCAGCGATTTGCCGCTGCTCAATCTTTCCAGCGTGCAGGCTAAACCTGCCGTGCATACCAGGGCCGCGGCGGATCGTAGCAACACGCAGCCTCCCGACGCGGCCGCGTTCCATCCGCGCCAGCGCATTTTTACGGATGCTTCGCATCCCACGCATCCGCGCCAGACGCTCATTAATCCCGCAGTGCCCTTGGAAGCTCCGAAAATTCTGCCGAGTCTTCCGAACATCGTGCAGTTGCAGCAAACCCCTGCGCCCGCAAAGCCTAGAATGCAGATCGACGAGCAGACTCTCGCAAAGCTTCACCCCCACCAACACCGCGCCTCCACCGCCCCGATCGCCCAGCCGCAGGACGTGCCTGTTTTTCAGCAACAGCAAGCGGACTTGACCATTCAGGCCTCGCCCAGCGGGCCCGCGCGCCCCAAGTTGGAATTGAACGCCGGCGCCGCTCCGCGCGTGGCGCAGCGAACGCAATCGGGAGATCCCGCCGCAGCGCCAGAACTTTCGGAAGCCCACGCCATCTCACCTGGCAACAGTTCTGCCACGGTGATCGCGCTCTCAGCCACGCCGGCCCCGCCGGCTGCGAACATCGAGGTTCCGCAAGGCAATCTAGCGGCGCGCGTGGCGATTTCGCCGGAAGGCAAACCGGGCGCTTCCGGAGATCCGACCGCCAACGCCTCGCCGGCTGACCATGTAGGTGCTGCCGCCGGCAATGGCGGCAGTCCGGTCACCGTCAGCATTAGCGGCGGAAACTCAGTTCCCAAAAATACGTTGTCGGGATTGGGCGGCGCTGCGGGAGGTTCTACCGGAGTCGCGCCAGCAGCCACGACGGGAAATTCAGCGGCAAAGCTCGCTCTTGTTTCACCGCACGATATGCTCGCTCACCGGCCCACCCGCGCCGAATCCGATGAGACGCAAGCTCGCGTTGGTCCGCCGAACTTCGCCGCGCTCGCTCCCGGCGCCAAGCCGGAACAAATTTTCAACTCCAAAAAGATTTACACGCTGTACGTCAACATGCCCAACCTGAACAGCACCACGGGAAGCTGGGTGCTCAATTTTTCCGAATTGCGCGGCGACGGGTCGCACCTTGCATCGGCAAATGTTGTCGCTCCGGTGCCCACCAAAAAAGTCGACCCCAAATATCCTCCCACGCTGGCCGCCGACCGCGTTGAAGGTGAAATTGTTTTATACGCGGTCATTCGCAAAGACGGCTCCGTCGACAGTGTCCAGTTGGTGCGCGGCCTCGACGTCGTGCTCGACGCCAACTCCATGAGCGCGCTGAGCCAATGGAGATTCCGCACCGCCACTCGGGACGACGCCCCCGTGGAACTGGAAACCATCGTACACATTCCATTCCACGCCGCACCGCGCCAGTAACTTTTCCGGACAGGAATTCAAGTATTTTTGCGGATTGAAATCTCGTGAACTGAACTCTTTGTCGGCCCGAGACCCCTACGCCGTGATTACGCTGATCAAACGGTCGATATCACGTTCCGTGTTGAAAACATAAGGCGACACGCGAACATTGCCTTCGCGCAAGCTCACGATCACATTTTCTTTCATTAATTGTGCATAAATCCCTGCCGTCTTTTCCGGAGTACGCCCGGCAAAGCAGCCATACGGTCCGCGTCGGGCGGCATCCGCCGGACTCGACGGCACACAGCGATCTTTCGGCAGCCGCTGGTACATAAACTCAATCAACGCACGATTGTGTTCCGCAACGGCCGCCGGTCCGATCTGCAAAACCAAACCAAGCGAGACATCCAGCGCCGCCAAATTAAAATAACTCGCCGTCTCTGCCGAATCCCAGCGTCGTGCGCCAGCCGCCGGCTTCGCATCGTGAAAGGAGAGCGACCCGAAATGCCCATCTCCGGCCCCGGCAATCGCCTGCCAGTAAAATGGCCCAGGCCGCATCGTCTCGATCAGCGCACTCTTGGCCCAGAAAAACCCCGTGCCGTACGGACCCAAGAGCCACTTGTATCCTGCGCAAGTGACAAAATCCGCGCCCAGCGCCGCAACATCCAGTGGAATCGCGCCGCAACACTGGCTGACATCCAGAAAGAGCAGCGCACCTTGCGCATGACATGCCGCCGCCATTTTCGCCGCATCGATCGATGTGCCATCGTCAAATCGCACCATGCTGACGGAAACCAGCCGCGTCTTCGGTGTCAGCGCGGCGATCAAATCCTCCGCGCAAATAAATCTGTCGCGAGGCGCCACGATCCTCAGCACCGCTCCCTCGCGTTCCTCGATGGGCCGCCACGTGGAATATTGCATCGGGAATTCGCCGGTCGCCGTGATAATTTCATCGCCAGGCTTCCACGCCAGTCCGTAACCGACTGCGGCCATTCCCGTGCTCGCGCCGGTGGTCAAGGCGATCTCATCGGCATTTGCGCCAATGAGTTGCGCAATCGATCCGCGAATACGATTCGGAATTTCGAAGTACGCTTCATCCGGCATGCGGTGCGGGAACTTTTTCCATTCCAGCGCATTCTGCGCCGCGCGCAGCGCGACTTTCGGCAGCGCCGACTGCCCGGCTGTATTCAGGTAAGTCGCATCTTCGATTTCAAACCATTCTTTGCGCCAATCGGTGCGCACGGCGGCAGCAATGGTAGCCATGAAATTTTCCCTTCCAGTCCCCAAGATCGCTGCGATTAGAGTATTCCGGTTGGAATATTGTACAACGGCCAAATTGGGCAGCACCCGGGTGGCAGCAACAGAGTCGGCCAAAGAGCGATCCGTACCAGGCTAGAAATGACCGCGCAATTCGCGAAATCCCGGCAGGATCACCAATTTCCCCGCGCCTGCCACCACCGGTTCGTGCTCCAGTTGCCAGGTATGCTGATGCGGTATGTATACCGCGTTCAAGCCAATCTTCATCGCTGGATTGATGTCGCTGCGCGGGCTGTTTCCAATCATCCATCCCAGCGACTTAACGATCTTGTGTTTCTTCACCAGGTTTCCGTAAGTCTCATGATCTTTCTCCGGCACAATCTCGATAAATTCAAAGAATCCCTGCAACCCGGAGCGCTCGACTTTCGCCGCCTGCTCCGCGGGCTCGCCTTTGGTAAAGAGAATCAGCCGGTGCCGCTGCGTCAAATACGCCAGCGTCTCCGGAACGCCATCGAGAATTTTCGGCGGCGTGCGTTCCAGGCCCACCACGCGAGCGTGAATCAGCGCCAGCGTCTCGCGCTTCGCTTGATGCTCCGCAAGCTTCAAATAGGTTTCCTCGAGCGAACGTCCGAAGCAGCGCACGCCATACCCGTACTGCCTGATATTTTTCCGCTCCGTCTCATTCAAGATGTGCCGGATATACGCGCGTGCATAACCGCACGGCTCGACCAGCGTAATGAAATCCTCGATTAAATTTTCGAAAAATACGTTGTTCTCCCACAGCGTATCGTCCGCATCAATCATCAAAGTGTTTCGTCGCATCGACCCTGTTCGACGGAAGTCTGTCGGCCCAATAATTTTTGTCTTAAATTATTTTTCTCTGCGGGCTGGAATCTACCGCAATACCACTCTTTTAGTCTACCAGCCGCGGCGCACCTTCCGCGGCAGCGTGCGGCCGGTCCATGCGGCGCGCCGCATCAGGTCGTCTTGCGCTGCCCGGCGGCCAGTTTTTCCAGCACGCTGCGCGCCGTGCGCTGCAATTCCCCGAAGCGCGTCAGGTATTCCTGAAAATCGTGATTCAGGAGCTGCGCGTCTTGCGGACCCAGCTTGGTGCGCAAAATCATGTCGCGCAATTTTACCGGATGCGGCAGGAGCGCTTCTTCCTGCAACTCTTCCAGGGCGATTTTGGCGTCGTAGTGATACATAACGTCCTCCTCGACCCCACCAGCGTACAACGAAGTAGCTAATGCAGCACGCGGTAAGCGTACGGTGCCGATGGCGCACGGTGTCAACGGGGCACGACGATGGGCAAGGAAATCAGAAAGGAGGGCAGGGAAACAGAAGTCGTCAGGTGACGGGCCCAGTGGGAACGAACTCGTAATGCTCGATCTTTGCCGCCACTCCGCGTCGGCCATCCACGGCGGAATCCACGCGCACCACTTCGCCCTGGCAGCGGATCTTCACATCGCCCCCGGTCACGTCTTCTGGCAGAGAGATTACGAAGTTGATGGTGTTACCGGCCTCGAATTCGTTTTCCGCCAGAAAATACAATCCGCGATAGCTGACGTCGCGCGTCTCGGTCTGAATATCACTTCGCGAGCCGTCCAGCACGCGCAAGGGAAGGCTCATGGTGAATCGCCGGGCTTCACGGCGTTCCGCTCCAGTACTCATCTTTTCCCCCGGGCTCGAGTGAACTGGCTGAAAATTAACATCGGCTTGCGCAAACTGCAACGCGAAAATCCAAGATTTTTGTCCTAGTACGAGGTGGTAACCCTTGCGTACGTCCTGTGTTTTCAACAACAATTTTCGCGTTCTAATTGCATCGAAATCCTTGATGCTTCAGAGTCATTCCGCCGACGGGTTATACTCTTGGTTGGATTCTCCCAGTGCGCCAAGCGACGCTTCCCCAGATTAGAGATCTGTTACCACCCCTTTCATGATCATTGCCCATGACTCGCGCAATTTCTTTCTGCCCGGCCCGGCGGGCCGCCTCGAAGCCATTCTTTGGACGCCATCGTCGCCCGCCGAGCCGCCACCGCCCCCACGCTTCGCCGCCGTGGTTTGCCATCCGCATCCGCTGTTTGGCGGAACCATGCATAATAAAGTTGTCTACCAGGCCGCCAAATCGCTTAGCGCTCCAGGTCTACCAGTACTGCGGTTCAATTTTCGCGGCGCCGGCTTGAGCGAGGGCGCTCACGATCGCGGCCGGGGCGAAAACGATGACGTGCGCGCGGCGCTCGATTTTCTGGCTACGGAATTTCCCTCCTCTCAACTGCTGGTCGCCGGATTTAGTTTCGGCTCCTGGGTAGGACTGCGCGTTGGCTGCGAAGATGCCCGTGTCGCGCGTTTAATCGGCCTCGGAATTCCCGTGAATAGTTCTGACTTTTCGTTTTTATCGCAATGCGCCAAACCAAAACTCTTTGTGCATGGCGAAAATGACATACACGGAGACCTCCGCAAAGCGCGCGATTCGGTGGCTTCGCTTCCGGGCGAAAATGTTTTCGTGAGCGTTCCAGGCGCCGATCACTTTTTCGCCGGGAAACTCGATCAACTCGATCGCGCCATCACCGATTGGCTGGCCCTGGCGCTACGCACAGATCCTTCGTAGGGGGCGGCTTCAGTCTCGGCTTGCGGCTTTGATTCTCAGCGTCGCGAGGAATCTCGCGTTTGCAATCGTGCGGAGATGGGGCGCAGCATGCCGCGCCCCTACAAGGTGCGCGGCAATGATCGAGCCGTTGCACACAACGCGCCTAAGCCGACTCACCGCGCGAAAACAAATTTGTAAATTGTTCCTCGGTCGCTGGCGGAAGGGACACCAATTTCACATTGGCCTCCACATGCGCCACCCGCGACATGCCCACCAGCGCGGTTGTGATTCCCGGAGAAGAGCGCACAAACTGCAACGCCCGCTCCGCGTCATTCGCCAGTCCCAGCGCTTCGGCCACAAAACCGGGCAGATTCTTCGCCACCTGGCCTTGCAGCAGCGACGCGCTGGCGACCAGCGAAATATTCAAGTCGCTGGCCGCTTCCATCACCGTACGCTGATGCGCGCCAATGGTTTGATGGGCTGGCGGCTGGTTGCCAAGTGTCAGCGCTTCGGTCATTCCCAAATTAAACGGCAGTTGCACGAAGCGAAAATGGTGCAGGCCTCCGGCAATTTCCTGTGCGATCTGCGCGATTTCGCCGAGTTGCATGCCGTCCGGAGCGCCTGGCGCCTGCCGGAAGCCATTCCAGGTGGCCATGCCGTAGTAGGAAATTTCTCCGGCTTCCACAGCGGACTCGAGAAAGGTGAACGCTTCGCGCACGCGCTCGAGAAAGTCGGGCTTGGGAATTTCGGAGAGTTGCGTTTCCGGATTGTGCAGGTAATAGATGTCGATGCACTCCACTCCCAGATTTTTCAGGCTGCGGCCAAGCTGATTCTTCAGAAACTTCGGGGTCATACAGTGACCGCCGCCCACGATGTCCTTCGCGGTAAGGACTCCCGGCTGAATGTATTCGCGGAAAAAATAATCGTTGGGATCGGCGGGCATGGCGCCGTCCGGGGTGAGAAAACCGGCTTTGGTGCACAGCACGAATTCGTCGCGTGAAAATCCGCGCGCCGCTACTTGCTTTAGCGCTGCGCCGAGGTTGCGTTCGCTGCGCTGGAAGCGATAGTTGATCGCGGCATCGAATACATTGATGCCGCTTTCCGCCGCCGCCGCCGCCGCGGTCGTGTAACCTTCGTCGGTCTTGGCGTCCGGCTGGCCGAGATACGTGCCCATGCCGAGCGACGATATGTTCAGGCGGTGCGCATCGCGAAAATGTCCTTTCGCCGCGCCGGGAAATTTCGCGGCGTACCGCACGGTCCCTTCTTTTGTCGCACCCTTCATGCCGGTTGCGCTCATGTCGCTCCTTCGCTTGTTGGTTTGTCTGGAACACGATGCCCGGACGTTTCTGTCTCGCGCATTGCCGCAGGTTGGGCTGTTGCTGCTGGAACATCCGGCCTTTTATCCGCGAGTGCTTTCACTTTGGGCGCGAGCAGGCGCGAACACGCACGCAGAATCCGCCGGTACGGCCAGCCGCCCTGCCGGCCGCTTTCGCGGTAAAAGAAAAGTTCGCCGTCGCGCTCATTCCCATAATACCAGCGCGCCAGCAGCCATAAATGTTCGCTCAGTTCGTTCCTGTTTACAGGCTCGCTTGGTGTAGAGGCAGGGCTTTCGAGATAGTCGCGGAAAATCTGCTCCGCAGATTTTGGCGCACTGGCTATTTCCGCAAAGCGCATCACCAGCGGCTCGGCAATGTATCCGCCGCGCACGGCATAAATACCGATGGTCTGCTCTTCCGCTCCGCGCTGCAAAATCACGGCGTTGATATCTGTGACGTTGCGCGCCAGCTCCGGTCCGCCGCGCAGCGCCTCGTCGAGCTTCTCCGCGCGTTTGTGCAACACGCTGGCGCGTTCAAAATCGAGCTCCTCACTGGCAAGTTCGCGTTCTTTTTCCAGCGCCACGCGCAACGAATCTCCGCCAGTATCGAGAAATTGCACCAGCCGCTGCACTTCCGCGCCATATTCCTCGTGCGAACAACCTGCAAAACACGGCGCCAGGCACATCTTCATTTCCGAATACAGGCAACCGGGGAAAGTCGGATCGCGGCGAATTTTAATCTGACATCGCCGCACCTTGAAAAAGTCCAACACGCTTTCGGCGAATCTTTCCGCGACTTTGCGCTTGGCGAACGGCCCGTAATATGCGCCCGCCACCGGCACTCCAGCCGCATCCACGGGAACCCGCCGCGTCACAAAACAGCGGGGATAAGCATTCTTCAGATTTATTTTGAGCACCGCGGGCGGACGCATGCGCAGCAAATCGCGATAACGTCCCGGATGCAGCAGCTTCGCATTCTGATAGTAGGTGAGCGTCTGCTCAAACCGCGAACCGGTGACTCGATAGCGTACGCCGCCAGCAAACTCCCGCAAATTCAATCGCTTGCTTTGCGCATCCAGCAGCCCCAAAAGCTTCGTAAGCCGCCGCCGCAAATCCTGCGTGCGTATCAAAAATGGTTCAGCACCCGCCGACCGAGGCTCAATGAGACAAACGCCCGCCCGCGCGGGCAACGCCGCAAAAAACTCGGCAGCCTGTTCTGCGTCGAAAACGAGTTGATGTTCAAGTTCCAGCACGCTCAGGATACTCCGGAGCCACTAAATGCGCGGACTCTCATAAAATTCGACCGAACCTAGCATTAGGGACACCATCGCTCGGTCATGAGGTACCGACATGCGTTGTTTCGTCTCCGTCGTCGTACAGATAATAAAAGTCGCAATCGATAGACAGCGAAAACTGCGCCAATCGCTCCACAACTTCGTGGTCGAATGATAGTCCTGGATAATCGGCGTAAAAATAGCCGACAAGCTCCATCACGCCACCGAATTCTCCACTGAGTTCCACGAATCCACTTCTGTTCTCATCAAGTTGGGTTAGCACGTCAGAAACGTGGAGTTCCAGGGCAGCCGTTTTCGCGAGACGAGAATGCAAGTCCCATCGGCTACATTTATTTCCGATGTTTGTCCGTGGATTTGGGTCGCCCTCGAGTTTGTACTGGGTCGGTTTAATTCCCAACCTAGCGATTATCAGAGATGGAACAAATGAACCAGTAACATAGAAGTACGCGTAACATTCGTTCGTATCCGTCATACGGTAGCCTCAATCTCAGGAACGGATAAAATCGTGGGCATCGTTCGGAAGCTTGTTGCTAGCTCTTCAACACCCAGGCGGAGATTACTAGGCGCTGGATTTCGCTGGTGCCTTCGTAAATTTCGGTGATGCGAGCGTCGCGGTAGTTGCGCTCGACGGGGTATTCGCGGCTGTAGCCGTTCCCGCCGTGGATTTGGATGGCTTTGTGGGTGACGCGCGTGGCCATTTCGCTGGCGAAAAGTTTGGCGATGGCGGCGTCCATGCTGAAGCGCGCGCCGGTGTCCTGCTTCCAGGCGGCTTTGCGATTGAGAAGGCGGGCGGCGTCGAGCTCGGTGGCCATATCCGCGAGCATGAACTGGATGGCCTGGAACTGCGAGATGGTGCCGCCGAAGGCCACACGCTCCTGCGAATATTTCAGCGCGGCTTCAAACGCGCCTTGTGCGATTCCGGTGGCTTGCGCGGCGATGCCGATGCGGCCGCCGTCGAGCGTCGAAAGCGCTACCTTGTAGCCTTCGCCTTCGTTGCCGATGCGATTGCTCACCGGGACGGCGCAATCGGTGAAAATCAGTTCGCTGCAGGCGGTGGCGCTGATGCCTAATTTTTTTTCTTCTTTGCCGACTCTGAATCCTGCCGTGCCGCGTTCAACGATCAGCGCGGTGATGCCTTTTTCGCCTTTGGCCGGATCGGTGTTTACGAAGACGATTGCGGCGTCTGCTGCGCCACCATTCGTAATCCAGGCCTTGGTCCCGTTGACCACGTAGGTGTCGCCATTGCGGACGGCTTTGGTTTGCAAGGCGGAAGCGTTTGAGCCGGCTTGCGGCTCGGTCAGCGCGAAGCAGCCGATTTTTTCTCCACGCGCGTAAGGAAGCAAACACTTTTTCTTCTGCTCGTCGGTGCCATAGTGATGGACCGGACCGCAGTAGAGCGAATTTTGCACCGAAAGAATCACGCCCGTCGAGGCGCAGCAGCGGGAAATTTCTTCGATCACGATGGTGTAGGCAATGTGATCAAAACCCGCGCCACCTTCTGCTTCTGGAACAGCCACCCCGGTCAAGCCGAGCGCCGCGGCCTTTTTAAAAAGTCCCCGCGGAAAATGGCCGGTCTCATCGAGCTCCTTCGCCAGCGGACGCACTTCCGCTTCGGCGAACTCGCGCACGCTTTTCTGCAGCAGCTCTTGCTCTTCGGTGAGCTCGAAATTCACGACCGGTCTTTCTCCGGCAAGCTATTGCCCACACCATCAGGCAATTTCGCAGGCGACTCGCCGCTTAGCGCCGCGCGTAAGCGTTTGTAGGTCATCGCCAAATCTTCCGGATGCACGCGGGTCTCGCTGACCACGGTCATAAAATTTGTGTCGCCCAGCCAACGCGGCAGCATGTGCAGATGCAGATGGCCGAGCACTCCCGCGCCGGCCGCTTTGCCCAGATTCATGCCGAGGTTCATGCCGTCCGGCTGGTACGTGGCGCGCAGAGCGGCCTCCATGCGTTTGGCCAGCTCCATCATTTCCGCCGTGGTTTCCGCATCGCACAAATTTAATTCCGCGACATGCGCGTACGGAACGATCATCACGTGGCCCGAGGTGTATGGGTAGCGATTCAAAATAATGAAACATCTCGTTCCGCGCCAGACGATCAGCGTTTTGGCGTCATCGTTCTGCGCCAGGGCATCGCAGAATACGCATTCGACGGTGCGGCTGCCGGTGACCTGTTCGATGTAGGCGTAGCGCCAGGGACTCCACAGATAATCCATCGGCAATCGGCCTCCGTCGCGCGTCATGCCAAGAATATCCTAACTTCGTGAACGAAGGCATTTGTTCGCTGGCGGGGCGGCGGAGCAAGCGCGAACAGAAGAACGCCGACGCCAAAAGTGCATGGCGACAAATGCAACGGCACAAAGGCGACACTGCGGTGGCAAAAAAAAAGCGCCGGTGGACCGCCGGCGCTCTTACCCTGAACTTGGCCCAATCAACGAAGGGCGCTCCGCTTAATCCGCTTCCGGCCGGTCGCCGTTGGAGTTGTTCACGAAATCTTTCAATTCTTTGCTGGGCTTGAAAAACGGAATTTTCTTCGGTGGGACATCCACCTTCGCGCCGGTCTTGGGGTTGCGGCCGACACGGCCGCGGCGATCGCGCGTGCGAAAGCTGCCGAAGCCGCGTATCTCAATCTTGTCGCCCTTTTGCAGGGCCAGGATAATATTTTCAAATATGGTCTCCACGATGATTTCGGAGTCCGACCGCTTGAGTTCCGTGATGCGCTCGACCTCTGCAATCAAGTCGGCCTTCGTCAATGTTGGTTGCTTGGTCATCGTCCCTCTGCCTCTTCGATCCGGTTTCTCGTGGTCCCGTCTGGTAGCCGTTGCCTCGGTGGTCCGTTGTCGTAGTCCCCTGAAGCACAACGGCTTAGAAGGTATACACCCCTGTGGTGCCCTTCTTCCTATCATTAAAATGACCCGCAGGTAAATGAAATTGTGCAGCCGTTCTTTCGCTAGAAGCCATCAGCCGGACGGCGTCACAAAATCCGGCCGAGCTTCACGCGCTGCGCTTACGACTTCGTGGACGCCAGCTTGGAACGCATGGCATCGCCGATGGTCGCCGTCGAAGACGTCTTGGTCGTTTGCTTGTATTGATCGATCTCGCGGCGTTCGATCTGCTTGACCGCCGCGCGGTAGCTGAGTCCAATGCGCCGCGTTTCCGGGCTGATCTTGACGATTTTGAAGTCGTACTCCTTGCCCGGTTCGAGCGGCCCGGCGCTCTTCAGCGGCCCGGTGGTCGGGCGGAACGAAGAAGGGCCTTCATCGCGGCGCTTGCGATCTTCGATTTCCGTGTTGTGGCAAAGCGCTTCGATATTTTCGCCGACATCGACGAACGCGCCGAACGTGGCGATACGCGAAACCTTGCCCTTCACCACATCGCCGACCTTGTGCGTCTTGAGCCACTCGCCAAAAATGTCGTTAACCTGCTTGATGCCCAGCGACACCCGGCGATTCTCCGGATCGATCTTCAGCACCTTGGCGGTGACATCTTCGCCCTTCTTGAATACTTCGTGCGGATTTTTGATGCGCTCCGTCCAGCTCACGTCGCTGACGTGCACCAATCCGTCGAAGCCATCCTCCATCTCGACGAACGCGCCAAACTCCGCGATGTTGCGAATTTTGCCGGTGACGATGGTCCCCACGGGATATTTCTCCGCGGTGAGCAGCCAGGGATCCGCCTGTGCCTGCTTGATTCCGAGAGAAACGCGCCGGTCGCTAGGTTTGATGTCCAGCACCACCACGTCCACTTCGTCGCCGACTTTCACCAGCTTCGAAGGATGCTGCGCCTTCTTCGACCAGCTCAGCTCGGAAACGTGCACCAGGCCTTCGATGCCTTGCTCCAGCTCGACGAACACGCCGTAATCCACCACGCCGACAACTTTGCCCTTCACTTTTCCGCCGGCGGGGTATTTCTCCGTTGCGCCCACCCACGGATCGGGCATCAACTGCTTCAAGCCGAGCGAAACACGCTGCTTTTCCTTGTCAAATTTCAGAATTACCACATCCAGTTCCTGCTCCGGTTTGACCACGTCGGATGGATGCTTCACGCGGCCCCAGCTCAGGTCGGTGAGGTGCAGCAAGCCGTCGATGCCGCCAATGTCCACGAACGCGCCGTATTCCGTCACGTTCTTGACGTAGCCGTGCACCTTCTGGCCTTCGTGCAGCGATTCGAGCAGCTTGCCGCGCTTCGATTGCAGCTCTTCCTCGAGCAGCGCGCGCCGGCTGACCACGATATTCCCGCGGCGGCGATTCAGCTTGGTGATGCGCACCTGCAGTTCTTTGCCTTGCAGGTCATCGAGATTCGCCGTGGGCCGCAGATCGTATTGTGAGCCAGGCAAAAATGCGCGCACGCCCAGAATGTCCACCACCAGGCCGCCCTTGATGCGGTCCACCACTTTGCCAGTGATGGTTTCCTTGGCCTTGTACGCTGCGTCAATCTTTTCCCAGGTCTTGCGGCGCAAAACCTTTTGATACGAGACGATGGCGTAGCCTTCTTTGTGCTCGCCGGTACGCTGCACTTCAATCTTGCTGTTCGGCTCGGGACGCGGGATTTCCGTCTCGGAAAATTCCGCTGCCGGGATCAGACCTTCGGTCTTGCCGCCGAGGTCTACCACCACGCCGTGCTCCGTGTAGGCCACCACCGTTACTTCGATTACTTCTTTCGACGCGGCAGCTTCCTGCTTTTCGTCGTACTGCTCCATCAGCTTGCTCATCTCTTCTGAGCCCGCTGCTTCATCCGCGTCGCCCTCGGACTGGAGGTGCGCTTCCGTATCCGCGGCGTGCGTGGCCGTCCGCGCTTCCGCCTTGGCGTGCGCTTCGTCAGAGCCGGTTTCGTCGCGTTCCAGGCTGGCTGCAGCTACGGTATCCGCCGCTTTCGCCGCCGGAGGGATGGAATGTCCCGCCTCGGGTGATGTCTCGTGCGAAGTTGCCTGGGAAGCCGTTGCCGGAGTTTCCTGAGAAATTTCCTGCGCCGGCGCTTGATCCTCATTCTTCCCATCTACTGCGGTATTTCCTTCGTCGTGAACCGGTGCGGCCGCGGCCGCGGTCTGGTTGTCATGGTCAAGAAACATGGTGATTGCCTCCGGGATAAGTATCCCTGTCTAGTCGAATGAAATTCCTTGCTGATGCCCTGTCTGGGTTTAGTGCAAGGAGGTGAACCGCTCAGTGATTACCAGCGACCCGGCCGTTTGGCGGCCAGCTCGACATTATTCTCTTTGCGGCCCTCTGGGACGATCCTGCTGCCAGCGTCGTAACGCCTACAGCCTGAGAATGATACAAGCCGCGTCAACACCGTGTCAATGAACGGCTTGTTTTGGTAGCTGCCGATGTAAATTCTCGCGTTCGTTGGCATCTTAGCTCACAAGCACTGGAAAATTGACATGGGTTCAAGAGTTACCGCGCTCCAGCGCGGCCGGACTGGCGCACTTCGCGGCGAAAATCCGGGGCGTCTACGTTCACCGTCCGGCACATCTCAAAGAGGCGCGAACGCATGCGCGCGCCGATACGATCCGCGATGGTGTCTTCGCGCACCACCACGCGTCTTCCATCCGGGCTCTTCGGCGCTTCCGTCGCGCCATCCGCCTCATCAAAATAATTCGTGGTCAAAATCGTCACGCGCTTTTCGTTGTAGCGCGCGTTCAGCACCAGGCCAATAATATCCAGCACCCAAGCCGAAGGTTTGCTGGCGCCCAAATCATCCAGCACTAAAATCTCCACGGTACGCACCGGCTCTAGAATGCTCATCTCCGTGGACTCGCTGGCCGGATTGTAGCTGGATTGAATTTGCTTTAGCAGTTCGCGGTAATCGCAAAACAGGCCCGCATGGCTCCGCGCAATCAATTCCTTGAGCGCCGCCACGGCCAGATGCGTTTTGCCGACTCCTGAAGCGCCAGTCAACAGCAGGCCCTTTTCCGCGGACATCGGGTAATTTTGCACAAACCCCTTTGTCAGCGTCATTGCGTGCTTCAACGACTGCGCTTGTCCCGCCGTCGCACCCACGTCCGTGCTGTAACTTTCAAAATCGCAGTGCTCATAGCGCTTCGGAATGCGCGCCCGCTCCATCACCCGCGAAGCTCGCTCGACCATCCCGCAATCGCAAGCCACCGCGGCCAGCCCTGCGCCATCGGCGCGCGGCACCATCTTCCAGCCCGTCCCCCGGCACAACACACAATCTTCAATCGCCATACGCCATCTTTCTTTTTCCTACCGTTGATTTGCTTTTGTAGGGGCGCAGCATGCTGCGCGCCATCTCGACAACGTCTACCGGTTCGCGAGCGTTTCGGTTTCTTGTTCTTATTCTTTCGCTGCCCACAGCATACGAGTCTCATACGCGCACGGCAACCGCGCGTGATGTGGATATCCGTGCAAAACGATTGCGACGAAAGCTGAACATTTCCGGATCATTCGCCACGAAAAAAAATCGCCGGCAAACGACACCGGCGTAACAAAATAAATTTGTCTCGCGCCGCTAAACGCCCCTACCGCACATGCACCCGCGGCACCGCCCGCACAATAGCATGCCGTTCGGCATGACTTGGCACCCGCGATGCCACCCGCGACAACTCCTGCTGGACCACCTGCGCGAACTCTCCCATTTGCTTCTCCATCTCAATCATCTTCTCGCGCATGTTCAAGATAATTTCGATGCCTGCGAGATTCACGCCCATATCCCGCGCCAAAGTCAAAATCACATCCAGCCGTTCCAAATCGCTGTCGGTGTAAAGCCGCGTATTCCCCTGCGACCGCGACGGTTTCAGTAACCCCACGCGCTCGTAAAGGCGCAGCGTCTGCGGATGCAGCTTATAAAGCTCCGCCACGGCACTGATCATGTACCCCGCCTTGGCTCGCTTTTTTGCTTTCATTGGCATTGCATGTTCACCGGCTCGATCAACTTCCAAACACCGAAATTTTGTCATCCTGAACGCGGCGACCTGTTGGAAGAAATCTGCTCTTCTCCGACGCTGCACTGGCAAGATTGCCTGTGCCACCAAGGCGTTTTGTTAAACCCCCGCCTTGGCGAACAGATCTTTACGCGGATCTTCGGGGACCACCGCCTCTAAATCCTTCATCAAAGTTCGCACGCGCTCATCCGTAGGCTGCGGCACCACCACTTGGATCTCCACGTACTGATCCCCGCGCGCGCCGTTTCGCACGCTGGGCACGCCCTTTTCTTTCAGCCGCAGCGTCTTCCCGCTATCGGTCCCCGGAGGAATGCGCATCAGCGACCGCCCATCGATCGTCGGCACTTCAATCTTCGCGCCCAGGGTCGCTTCGGTAACCTTCACCGGAATGCGTGTATACAAATCATCGCCGCGGCGTTCAAAGAATTCGTGAGGCTTCACTTCCACACGTAAATACAAATCTCCAGCGGGCGCGCCCATGGTGCCCGCATTGCCTTTGCCTGGCACGCGCACACGGCCGCCGTTCGCCAGCCCGGCAGGAATGCGTACCTCAATCGTCTCCGTCTTGCGCACGCGCCCTTCGCCGCCGCACGTCCGGCAAGCGGTGCGAATTTTTCCGGTGCCACCGCAGCGCGTGCACGGGACATTAAATTTCATTTTTCCGGCGGTCTGCTGAATCGTTCCGCTGCCACCGCACACTGTGCAGGTCTGCGCCTGCCCCTGCGCCCCGGTGCCATGACACGTCTCGCAAGCATCCATGCGCGTGATCTGCAGCTTCTTTACCGCGCCGCGTACGGCATCCCAAAAATCAATCTCGATCTGATATTCCAGGTCGCCGCCGGCCTGCTCCGGCTCCATCCCGCCGCCACCCTGCCCACCCTTGAAAAATTGGCTGAACAGATCGCGAAAACTTCCGCTACCACTGCCTGCGCCGGAACTCGATCCTGAGTTCCCGCCAAAATCAAAACCACCAAAATCAAAATTGATGTCCGCCTGCTCGTCCGGATTGCCGCCGCTGTAACCCGGCGCACCGCCCGCTGCTACGTTGTCGCTGTAAAAGCCATACTGATCGTAAATCTGCCGCTTCTTGACATCCGAAAGGACGTCGTAGGCTTCCTGCAACTGCTTGAATTTCTCTTCGGACGATTTATCCCCGGGGTTCAAATCCGGATGATATTTCCGCGCCAATTTGCGAAAAGACGTACGGATATCTTTGGCGTTAGCCTTGCGCCCAACACCCAAGAGTTCGTAGTAGTCCTGTTTGCTTGTCGTCGCCATTTTTTCAGAAATCCATCGGGGTTATAACTGCGCCGAGACGGGGCGCAGCATGCTGCGCCCCGTCAAAGTCATCTCTCGGCGTTGTGACTTGCGACCGTCTTAGTTGGGCGGGCGTTTGTCATCCACGTCTACGTACTCCGCGTCAATCACGTCTTCCGGTTTTTTCCCTGCCGGTCCGCCAGACGCACCAGCCGCGCCCGGAGCCTCACCACCGGCGCCAGCCCCCGCAGCATTGGCCTGCGCCGCACCCGCAGCCTCGTTCGCCTTGTAAAGCACTTCTGCGATCTTATGCAGAGACTTCTCCAGGTTCTCGGTGGCGGAGCGCAACCGCGCTACGCCGCCCTCGGTGATGGCCTTCCTCGCGTCTTCGATCGCGTCTTCGACGGTCTTCAAATCGCCCGCCTCGATCTTCTCGCGATTCTCTTTCACCATCTTCTCGGACTGGTACAAAATGCCGTCCAGGCGATTACGTGCCTCGACCTCTTCCATCCTGCGGCGATCGTCTTCGCTGTGCGCTTCGGCGTCCACGCGCATCTTCTCGGCTTCTTCTTTCGACAAGCCGCTCGACGCGGTGATGGTGATCTTCTGTTCTTTGTTGGTGGCCTTATCTTTCGCGCTGACGTTGAGGATTCCGTTAGCGTCGATGTCAAAGGTCACTTCGATCTGCGGCGTCCCGCGCGGTCCTGGCGGAATGCCGTCCAGCTTGAACGTGCCGAGCGAGCGGTTGTCGTTGGCAAATTTGCGCTCGCCTTGCAGCACCTTGATTTCCACGCCTGGCTGATTGTCCGAAGCCGTCGAATACGTCTCGACCTTGCGCGTAGGAATCGTGGTGTTACGCGGAATCTGCACGGTCATTACGCCGCCCAGAGTTTCCACGCCCAGCGACAGCGGCGTAACGTCCAGCAAGAGAATGTCTTTCACTTCTCCCGCCAGCACGGCGCCCTGAATCGCCGCGCCTACGGCCACCACTTCGTCCGGATTCACGCCCTTGTGCAATTCTTTCTCGCCAAAGAACGTGCGGACCAGTTGCTGTACCTTTGGAATACGCGTTGAGCCGCCGACCATCACAACTTCCTGGATTTCGTTCGGCGAAAGCTTCGCATCTTCAAGGGCTTGCTTCACCGGCTTCATCGAGCGATCCAGCAGATCGCCCATTAACTGCTCGAGCCGCATGCGTGTCAGCTTCTTCTCAAAGTGAATCGGCCCGGCTGCTCCGGCCGTGAGGAAGGGAAGATTGATTTCCGTTTCCATCAGCTGCGAAAGTTCGATTTTGGCCTTTTCCGCGGCGTCCTTCAGGCGTTGCAGCGCCATGCGATCTTTGCTGAGGTCGATGCTGTTTTCTTTCTTGAATTCGTCGATGAGCCAGTCCACGATTTTCTGGTCAACGTCGTCGCCGCCGAGGTGCGTGTCGCCGTTGGTGGATTTAACTTCCACCACGCCGGCACCAACTTCCAGTACGGAGACGTCAAACGTACCGCCGCCCAAGTCATAGACCACGATCGTCTCGTCGCTCTTCTTGTCGAGGCCGTATGCCAAAGCTGCAGCGGTAGGCTCGTTGATGATGCGCACCACTTCGAGACCAGCAATTTCGCCGGCTTGCTTGGTCGCTTGCCGCTGCGCGTCATTAAAATAGGCTGGTACGGTGATGACGGCTTTGGTCACCTTTTCGCCGAGAAAATCCTCCGCCGCAGCCTTCAACTTGCTCAAAATCATCGCGGAAATCTCAGGCGGGCTGTAGCTCTTCCCAAAAATGTCCACGCGCGCATCATCATGCGGCCCTTTTACTACCTTATAAGGCACGCGCCGCGTCTCTTCGCCAACTTCATCAAAGCGCCGGCCCATAAACCGCTTGATCGAATACACCGTATTCTCGGGATTCGTCACCGCCTGGCGCTTTGCCACTTGTCCAACCAGGCGTTCGCCACCCTTGGTAATCGCCACCACCGAAGGCGTAGTTCTCGCGCCTTCCTGGTTCGGGATTACCACCGGTTCGCCGCCCTGCATCACGGCGACAACCGAGTTGGTCGTACCCAAATCAATCCCAATAATCTTACTCATTGCCTTCTTCCTCCCAAATTCAGTTAAAAAATTTCAGTTAAACATCCAAACTTAAGGATAAACAATCTTCTCGCTCGGAAGCTCGCCTGCATCTTGTCGAAGCCCAGATCCGTCGTAGAATGCCCTAAAGTGCAAGTCGAACTGTACAACTTGAGTGCCCAATTGTCAAGTAATCTTATAGCGACAATAAGCCTATCTTTTTCAAGCATCTACGTGCCATCGCCGATTTCGCATGCTCTTTTTTTCACCCCATCGTATTCTTCTCTCGGTCCGAAGCACGCCCACGGTCGCCTCTGAGGGGCGGCCATTTTTTGGGTTGGTCGCCCGTCGCGTGTTTTCGCTCTTGCAAAAAACCTAACTCACTTGAAATGAATACTTTGCGCATTGTTTTGCAAGGCAAAATGCCGTAAGTCATTTACGTTGATTGACTTGCACGCTCTTGACAACAAAACACCCGGGGGGGCGTGGATATCCAAAACTCCTCCCAAAGCCCCATTTTTAAGATTCGGCAGGTGCAGTGCTGGATGCGGATATATGGGCGACCAACGCCGGCGTCGGTTCAGCGCATCTCAACGCTAGCAAAGAACTCGACAACAACCGATAGGCTCTCTGAAATTTCTCACCCGCGCGCACGAAACTTTCGCGGTAGAATCCTGTGCTTGCAAGTTCATCGCGCGAATTCATTCGCGCACACCGTCCGAGGAGGACCCCGTGATTCGCCGGCTATCTCTGCCAGGACTTTTGATCATGGTTTTGCTGGTGCTGGGCTTTTTCTACATGCCGCCGTATCGTGGCGAGGCTCCCGCATCGCGGCCGCCGCAAAATGCTGAAGGAAATTCCGATTCGAGCTACCGCTCCGCGCCTGCGCCATCTCCGCTGGCAACCGCCGCGAACAGCGTAGTCAGCGCCGCGCCGCTTCCGGAGTCTGCGGCGAAAGCTGCGCCGCATCCTGCGGCCAATCCGCAGCCGCAACCAGTGCCGCAAGCCATGCAGGGTGTTACGGACGTCGATCCGCACAAATCCATGGGCTCGCGGAACGCGCCCATTATCATGGAAGTTTTCAGCGACTTTCAGTGTCCCGCTTGCAAGACGTTGTACACCAGCACCAACCGGCTGCTGATCGACAACTACGTGAATACGGGCAAGGTTTTCTTGATTCACCGCGATTTTCCTCTTCCGATGCATGCCTACTCGCGCGTCGCCGCGAGATACGCACGCGCTGCTTCGCAGATCAACAAACTTGAACCGGTGGAACAGGTCCTGTTTCAGAATCAGGAAAAGTGGGAAATCAGCGGTGATGTCGACGGGACGGTGGCAGCGGTCCTCACTCCCGGCGAAATGGCCAAAGTCCGCGCGCTGGTCAAAGGCGGCACGCTCGACGCGGGGATCGACAAAGACTACGCGTTGGGCCAGATTTATCACGTCAACCAAACTCCCACCACCATCTTGCATGCCAAAGATCAAACGTATCCGGTGATCGGCGTGGTGAGCTTCGACACTTTGCACAGTTTTATCGACCAGCTCATCAGTCAGAAGTAAAGGGCGGAAGTAGCAGGCCAGAGGTAGCGAGGCAGTAGAGGTACGTAACCCGCGATGCCAGCACAAACGCAGGTGAGCAACGCCGAGGTCGTGACGCCCGAGGTTGCCAAGACCATGATGCAGTCCAGCCCGCTGAATTTTCGCCGCTTCGTAATTTGGATTGGACGTCTCGTTCTCGGCGGAATCTTTATTTACGCGGGATACTCCAAAATATTTCTTCCCAATTTCATGTTCAGGCCGCTGTTTGCGCTTCGGTTTTCGTTGTCTACAAATCTCTCGAATTTCGCCTTCCAGGTGGAGTCGTATAAATTGCTTTCGCCCGGCGGTGTTTCCCTCGTCGCGCACACGCTGCCCTTCGTAGAAATCACACTGGGGCTGCTCTTGCTAGTCGGCTGGCGGCTGCGCATCTGGGCCACGCTCACCGCACTGATCATGCTCGGATTCCTCTCAGCCGTGACGCGTGCCTATCTTTTGCACATGGACATCAACTGCGGCTGCTTCGCCACCCCAGAGCCGCTTACCGGTTGGACGGTGGTTCGCGACAGCGCCCTCGCCGCGCTTGCCGTCCTCATGACGGTCTTCTCCTACGTTGAGGCGCGCAAACCACATCCATGGTCGGCGCCAGAAAAAGTTTGATCGCGCGGCGGGTGCTAGGGAAGACGAGTACCGTAAAACGTTTTTTGGAACTCACGAGCCTCCACACTGATCGCAAACGATTCCATCTGCGTTAGAATTAATTCTCGATGCTGAGTCTGCCTCCGATTACATTGCGTTTGCGCGGTTGGAAACTGATTGACCGCGTGGCGCTGGCGTTTTTGCTGCTATGTTCGATTGCATTGGGTGCAGGTTCGGGATTGCTGTTTGTGTACGCCAGTGATTTGCCGGAATTGCGCGCGCTGGAGACATACCGCCCCACGGTGGTCACCGAAATTTATGCCGACGATGGGCAGTTAGTCGGCAGTTTTGCGCTGCAGCGGCGCATTTTGATGACCTACGAGCAGTGTCCGAAAGTTTTGTACAACGCGGTTACTTCGATCGAGGATCAGCATTTCGAGGATCACTGGGGCATCGATTTCCCGCGCATTGCCGGCGCGGCATTTCGCAACGTGCAGCACCACCGCATCACCGGCGGGGCGAGCACGATTACCATGCAACTGGCGGGTAATCTTTTTCTCGACCGCAGCGACCGCACATTTCGCCGCAAAATGCAGGAGATGCTGCTGGCGCTGCAAATCGAACGCGGCTACACCAAGCCGCAGATCTTTACCATGTATGCGAATCAGGTTTATTTGGCGCATGGGAATTACGGATTTGCCGCCGCGGCGCAATTTTATTTTGGAAAATCGGTCACGGATTTGAAGTTGCCGGAAGCAGCGCTGCTCGCCGGAATGGTGAACGGGCCAAAATTTTCTCCCCTGACCAATCCCGAAGGCGCGCTGAATCGCCGCAACCTGGTGATCTTCCGCATGCTGGAGGAAGGGAAAATCACCGAGGCGGAAGCGCAGGCCGCGAAGCAGACGCCACTCGGCTTGCACATTCAATATCCGCGCAACGATCTGGCACCGTATTTTTTTGAAGAGATCCGCAAATATCTGGAGGCCACGTACGGCACGGAAGCGGTGCATGAACGCGGCTTGCGCGTGTACACCACGCTGAACATTGCGATGCAGCGCGCGGCGAACCAATCCATTCGCGACGGACTGCATTCTTACGACCGGCGGCACGGCTGGCGCGGCAATTTGCCCAATGTGATCCGCGACAATCTCGGAAGTCTCGATACTTATGAGGATGACGACTGGCGACACCCCATCGAGAAGGGCAGTTACGTCACCGGCCTGGTGCTCACCACCGGCGATAAGGACGCAACGATTAAAATCGGTCCGTATCGCGCCATCCTTGCACCCGCCGATTATTCCTGGACCGGCCGCAAAAAACCGTCCGACCTGCTGAAGGTCGGAGACTTGGCGCAATTTTCCGTGAAAGAACTGCAAGAGAACACCGTGCGCGTGCAACTCGAACAGCAGCCCGGGCCGCAAGCGGCGATGGTGGCCATCGACAATAGCAGCGGCGAAATCAAGGCCATGGTCGGCGGTTACAGCTTTGAAGATTCCAAATTCAATCGCGCCACGCAAGCGTATCGCCAGGTGGGAAGTTCTTTTAAGGTCTATGTGTACGCTGACGCGCTCGAAAAAGGCGCTACGCCGTTCGACACCATTCTGGATGCGCCGTTTACAACGGTGAGCGGCGGCCAGGCGTATTCGCCGCACAACTACGACGAAAAATTTGAAGGTACTATCACGCTGCGGCGCGCGCTGGCCGGTTCGCGCAACGTCCCCGCTGTAAAGCTCGCGGACAAAGTGGGCATCACCAGCGTTGTGGATATGGCGCGAAGATTTGGCATCAGCACTTCGCTGCCACCGTACCTGCCGCTGGCGCTGGGCGCCGCGGATATGCGACTGCTCGAACACGTTTCGGCGTTTACGGTGTTCCCGAACGATGGCATCCGCATCGATCCACACATGATTCGCCGCGTGGCCAGCTACGACGGCGCGCTGCTCGAAGAGGCGCATCCCGAAGTTCACGACGTGATTTCGCCCGATGTGGCGCGCACCATGACCGCGATGCTCGAAGAAGTGATTCAGTTCGGCACGGGGATTCAGGCGCGCGCGCTGGGACGCCCCGCCGCCGGCAAAACGGGCACGACGCAGGATTACACGGACGCGTGGTTCATCGGCTTCACGCCGCAGCTTACTTCTGGAGTGTGGGTGGGCTTCGACGACAAACAAATTTCGCTCGGGAAAAAAGAGACTGGTGCGAGAGCGGCGCTGCCGATCTGGCTGGAATTCATGGAGAGCGCGCTCGCGGGTGTGCCGGAAATCGAATTTCCGAATGTGGAGTCGCTCGAGGAGCAGGCTAGCGAACACCACGTGAACGTGGATACGCCAGACACCGCGCCCACGGAAGACGAGCCGAAATCGGTGCCGAAAGAAAAGCCGCCAGCTGCGCCGCCGTCCGCTGACCCGCCGACAAAAACTAGTGGTGCTCCACAACCGCCGCCTCGAGAGAAACGACGAAGTGAGGGGGATGCGGTCAACGAAATGGATCCCAACCGCCGGGCTTCAGAACGGTAGACCTGCCGCCTTTTCCGACGAGAAGAATTTTGCGGCTGGAAGTAATTTCACCGATGGACATTAGTCGGATGCCCTCGAAGGATACTGGCACTTGCAATGCTTTCTTTCGGGGGACAGTAAACAGGAGTTCGTAATCGTCGCCACCATGCAACGCGAGTTCCCACGCATCGTCCGCACGCGGACGTTTGCCGTTGCCTGGTGCAGATGCAAGTGCAACGCGTGGCGTGACGATCGGCAGTTTCGCGGCGTCAACGCGAGCGCCGACACCACTTGCGGCGCAGAGGCGCGGCAGATCGCTCGACAGTCCATCCGAAAGGTCCATCCCCGCGGTGGCGATCCGGTTTTTACTCAGCCACTGTCCGAGCGCCAGGCGTGGCTCGGGATAAAGATGCTTCTGCAGTCGCGAATCGTTGTGATCTGCCATGCCCGTCCGCTTACGCAGCAAGTGAAGTCCGCGCTCGGCTTCTCCCAGACGGCCGCTCACGTAGAGCAGGTCTCCGGCGCGCGCTCCATCGCGACGCAACTCGTGACCTTTTTTCACTTCGCCAACGACCGTAATATTGATCAGGATGTGGTCGCTCTTGGTCGTGTCGCCACCGGCAAGTACGCAACCAAAACGCTCTGCGGCGCGCCGCAAGCCTTGAAGAAACTCATTGAGCCACGTTCCTGTCGCGATTTCGGGTAGCGCCAAGCTCAAGAGGAAACAACGCGGCGCGCCGCCCATGGCGGCGATGTCGCTGACGGCGCGCGCCAGGCATTTCCATCCCACGGCGTCGGCGGGCTGCTGGTCCCGTAAAAAGTGGGTGCCCTCCAGAAACCAATCGCACGTCAGAATCGTTTCACAGCCAGGACTAGGCTGGAACAATGCGGAGTCATCACCGATGCCGAGCGCCACGTAGCTAGCGGAAGCGCTGCGCGCGCGCGGGAATTTCCCCACGGCGCCTGGGCCAAAGCTGCGTGCGATCGTGGCAAGCAGCGTGCTTTCTGTTCGACGAGGGCGTGGCATGCAGGTACCCTGCGAGGCAGTATAGCTTGGCGTTCATCAATCGAACGTGGATTGGCGATATTCCCGCGTACCAAGGCCTTTCGTCTAGTCGGCCGGCGCCCGATCAATCTGAAGCCCGTACTGGCCGGCTATGTCGTTGAGCGCTTCGAGCGCGGCATTCACTTGCTCGGGCCTGGATGCCTGGTCTGGCGAGAGAGTTCGGATCGTGCGCTATTTTAGCAGGGCCAAGTCGGGGAGAAACGGTGAAAGCCTGACCTTGCGGGCAGGGAGAGCAGGTTTGCACAGGCTGACCCTTGAACTTGTTAATACAGGGTTGACGACGGCGGCTATGGAATTTAGTATGTGGCAGGTCACAGATCGCCCTTCCCGGTGCAGAGTTCGGTATAATTAAGTTTCATGGAGCGGCGGTAGGGCGGTAGTCGTTTTCGGCAGGAACGTTTTCAGGCGGAACCAGGGGCAGTTAGATTCCGCATTCAACAAATCGAGAAACTGAAAGATAGATAAGCCTGAGGGGCTTTGCTGGCATGACAGGTAAGAGCTATACATTTTTCATCGCGTCGACGCCGGGTAAGATGCGTAAGCTGATCGTTCCGGCTTACGTGCTCCACGCTTTGGCGGTGCTGGCCATCATTGGTGGAATTACCGTGACGTTCGCGGTAGGCTCGTATTCGCGAATGCTGTGGAAGGTTGGGAACTACAACGCCCTCATGCACGATCAGGTAACCCTGAAAAAGCAGTACCGGCAATTGCAGAGCAACGTGGAAGACACCAACCAGCGGCTCGACTCGCTGCAGTCCCTGGCGACCGAAGTGGCCATGACCTACGGGGTGCTGCGCTACCATCCCGCGGCTTTCGATCAGGGCGACGATCCGGTTAATCAGCAGGATGCGTTTGACCGCAGCGTGGAGCAGTACACCTTTTTGAAGCGCAATGCGGCGGTTATCGCCATATCGACCGGCGGCCTGCGGCTGATGCCAGGTATGAGCTTTGCGGATTCGACGTACACGCCTTCCATCTGGCCCGTTATGGGACACATTACGGATAGCTTTGGTGAGCGACTCGACCCATTCAGCGGAGAAGGTGCGTTTCATACCGGCGTGGACGTGGCGTCGGATTATGGCGCGCCGGTGCATGCGACGGCCGATGGCGTGGTGACGATTGCCGATGATCACGCGGGATATGGCCGGCTAGTAGTGATCGACCACGGATTTGGCATTACCACCTGGTATGCGCATTTGTCGGCGTTCTCGGCGGTTCCGGGAGCGCGGGTTAAGCGGGGGGAAGTGGTGGGCTATACGGGGATCAGCGGGCGGTCGACTGGGCCGCACGTGCATTATGAGGTGCGCATGAACAATGCGCCGGTGAATCCCTGGCGGTATATGAAGGCTACTCCTGCTGGCGATTAGGGTCGCCGGAATGCATTTTCCAACCTGAGCTTTTTCTCAGCCACAAAAAAAAAGCGCCCGCTTCCCCGACCGAGTCGGCACAAAGAGAAGGCGGCCGCTACTTATGGCCGGTGTGTGCGGGCTTGGCCGCTGCGTTTGAGTTTGAAGCTGGCTGCGGAGCGGCGGGCGTGGGTTTGGGCAAGGTGGCGGCTTTCAGGAAGTTCGCGGTTATTTCGAAGACGACGCGAACGGCCTTCAATTCCTCACGGTCGAGGCGGGTGATATCGGCACTTTTTAGTAGTTCAAGATATGCCGTCCGAGCTTCAGGATTAAGTTGCTGGCGCATTTTCGGGTCGTTCAGGCCTGCTTGGGCCAGTATCACCGCGCCATCCAGCATATCCGCGAGCTGCCGCGCCGAGGTGTCGCTGGGGCTTTCTCCTTCGGCGACGATGCGGAGAGAATCGTCTTGTGGCTGAGCGGCAAACGTAAGCCAGGTCAATTCTCCAAGCAAGGCGGAGAGTTGCGGCGACTGGAAACCCCCGGGCGCCTGCGCCGCGAGCGAGTTTGCGGTGCTGGCGTTCTGCCGAACAACGATGAAGAGCGGCGAGCCGGCAAGCCTGATGAAACGAGTTTGCCATTGCACGGGATCGGCGATGGGTTTTTTTTGGTTGAGATAGACGGAGAGGTCCGCGTCATTCGTGGCGGCAATGCGACCGGGACGCAAAAACGTGAACGAAATTTGCGGTGAAGCGGACGGTGCCGTACCGTTTGCCAAGGCGTTGCCCGGAACATTCGTCGGTAGTGACGCGGGGATGGAATAAATGTCGTGGCCGCCGCGTTTCTGGACGACGCCGATGTCCGCCATATAAGCTGCGATTTTTTTCTGGTCAAAGGTGCCGTCAGCAATCGCGAACCAGACGGGTTGCGAACCGCGAGTTGCGGCGGAGAAGGCCACGCGGTCGAGATCGTGTTCATAATTGAAACCGGTTTGCGCAACGAAACGTGTGTATTCGGGATCGGCTTGGGGTTTTGGAGCCCAAGCGAAAAGTTTTTGCGCGAACGGTGATCGCCGCAATTGTGTGACGTCCACGTAGACAATGCCGCTGGTATCGCCGGGCATGTCGTGGAGTAAAACGCCAAGCATTTCTTCAGAACTGGAATCGCGAGAGGCCGCCCAACGCTGCACTCCGAAAAGTATCAGCGCGAGAAGAACAAGCAAGCTGACGGCCCATAAGATTTTCGTGGATTTTTTCATGCGTTCCAGACTACACCGGAATTTTGCGAATAACAGAACCAGAAACGAAGCGCCGGGAAGTCCGCAGGCGGAAACGAAGGCGAGACGCATGGTTGCATCGGCGTAAGGCTGTGATTGAAACCGATGAAGAATCCTATTGCTACAAAAATAATTTTTTGGGCAGAGAAGGCTTCGTACGAGCATGCTGTTGAAGAATTTGGCGACAGGGAGCGTTTGCCCGCCGCTAACTTATAGATGCTTAAAGAGATAAGTGCTGGCGAAGGTTTTGCGGCAGCGATGCGTTTTTCCACAGTGCTGGCCATCGACGTGCTCCAGGTTTGGGTCCTGCCCCTTGCAATCACCGTGTCTATTCTGCTATCCTTACTCGGTTTGGGTAGCGCTGGCGTAGCTCAGCTGGTAGAGCATCTGATTTGTAATCAGAGGGTCGGGGGTTCAATTCCCTCCGCCAGCTCCACTAGCTTAAGGTTGGGGGAGTGAGGCGGAGCAATCCTGGGAAGAAAATTTAACGGGCTGGTGTCTTTTGACACGAGTCCGTTTTGTGCTTTCTCTGAGACCCTTCTGCAGTGCAGCAAAATCACGGTGGTGTAGGCTGTGATGGTTTAGGAATGCGTGCGTGCATTCCGCCGAGATTCGCGGGATGCGGCTGGGCATCCCGGATAAATTTTCCGGGACGGGTGGGTGAGTGGCTAAAACCAGCAGACTGTAAATCTGCCGCTCCTTGCGGGCTACGAAGGTTCGAATCCTTCCCCGTCCACCAGATGCCATTGCAGGGCGCGAATTGCATGGCGATTGTTGTGGGATGCGTCCGTGGACGGGGTTGCGAGAATAGAAATCCAGTGGGCGTGCAGTAGCAGGCTTGTGATTAGGATTTGCCGTGGCAGCGGAAACCGCAGGGCAATCGCACGAGCGATGTTCTCAAGCGGATCGATTCGCGGTCGTGAAGCAAAAACGCCGCAGGGGCAGAGTGCGCCGAAACGGCGGGGATTTAGCAGGGAACGGGCTTGGCCTGGGTAGCTCAGTTGGTAGAGCGCGTCCTTGGTAAGGACGAGGTCACCGGTTCAATCCCGGTCCCAGGCTCCAGGATTTGGATGGCGGTGGGCGGCGAAAAGATTTGGGGCGCGACAGTCTGACCGTAAGAAAATTTGGGAGAGCTTGGGCGGGGGTAACTCAACGGTAGAGTCTCACTCTTCCAAGGTGATGGTTGCGGGTTCAAATCCCGTCCCCCGCTCCAGAATTTGTAGTTGAAAGCAACGGGCAGCAAAGCGCAGTGCGGTAAAGCGAAGTGTAATGGCAGTGCAAGCAAATTGAGGCACGAGGGCAAAGGAAATGGCCAAGGAGAAATTTGAACGCAGTAAGCCGCACGTGAACATTGGGACCATCGGTCACATCGATCACGGCAAAACGACGCTGACGGCGGCGATCACCAAGGTGCTCTCGAAGCACAATCCGAAGGTGCAGTTTCGCGCGTTCGACACCATCGACAACGCTCCGGAAGAGCGCGAGCGCGGTATTACGATTGCGGTTTCGCACGTGGAATATGAAACCGCGAACCGGCACTACGCGCACATGGATTGTCCG
>Ga0182015_10000158_pt1 | contig 95926 bp, 81 predicted proteins | sample 712P3MmetaG_FD_120478 | JGI IMG/M metagenome (GOLD analysis project Ga0182015, IMG submission 120478) | Permafrost microbial communities from Stordalen Mire, Sweden - 712P3M metaG | ecosystem: Environmental > Terrestrial > Soil > Wetlands > Permafrost | place: Sweden: Stordalen | collected...
GTAAGTCATTGAGGGCGCGTAGCTCAAACGGATAGAGCATCAGATTTCTAATCTGAGGGTTGCAGGTTCAATTCCTGCCGCGCCTACCATTCACTTTAGCCAGCCACGAAGTTTGCCCCATGCGTTCTTAGTAAGGGTCGGCTGTTGCTTCCCAATTTCTTCCGCAACGGCGTGCTTCGATTTTCGATAGACATTTGCCACCGCCATAGTCCATAGAGGGACTAAATCTACGCCGGGTACCAGCTTGGCGAAGAACGACGGGACAAACTCCCAGTGCCAGCCAAGCAGGTGAACCATCATGGCGCCTATGCCCAAATCGAGGATGTCATCAGCGGGCGATAAAGCGCCTTCGACGAACAGTGGGAAGATCACGATTTGAAGTGCGTCCGCAATGATGGCCAGGACCATGGCGGCGCGAAAGCGAGAGCCCGGGGAAATTGTTACGGCAGTTTCATTCTCGACGATCATGCCTTCATGCTGCATATCTTATTTTAACCCTTACCTGCGAAGCGGCGGCCGCTTTTGAATTCGACTCTTGGCCCGAGTGTCTGAGGCAAATTCAAAGTCGGCGGACAAGAGTGTCCGCCCTACACAATCTGCGGCGATGGGTGACACAATTAAATCGCGCGAATGAGACGTCCGGGAAGAAAAATAATCGCCGTAACCAGGTCAAGGACGCCATGAACGGCGATTCCTACGATGCGAAACGGTAGCAGGAGCACCCAGAGCACCGGGTAGAGAAAGATCGCGAGGAGCGCTAGCGGCCAGCACAGAATTAATAAAATGAACCAGAGGAGAATCTTTATCATCAGAGTTCGCTTTCGGGGGCAAAGGGGCCTTGTTAATTTTATACGTAAAGAGGGCTCCGGAGGTTCGGAAAAAAAGGCCGGTGCGTCGTGGTGTCGTTCGCCGGTTCTAGGATGACATCTTGTGCTTGAGAGCAGGATGCAAAGGTCCTTAGCTGCGCTCAGGATGACAAGTCTTAAAAAGATGACAAGTCTAAAAGATAACGAGATCTACGGCGATGCGATCCAGAGCTGGTATCAGTTCTCCGGCTTGACCTTAAAACATCAGGTGCGATCTTAGTTGTCCCAAACAATTCGGGCTTTTTTCACCGAGGCGTGTTCTTTTCGGTAAGTGCGCGCTATGTCCCCTAAGGGAACCGACGCGGATGCTCTGGCAAAGTCGCTGAGCGGCCGCTCACCCTGGGCGTATGTATAGGGAGACTCCTCCCCGAATACATTCTGCTCTTGCGCCATCCGGTGTACGGACGCGTGGCGCGGATGATCGGAAATTACAAGTGGCTGCGGTTCGTTGCTCAATACGCCAATGTTTTGCGCTGCGGCTCCGGTGGCGCAGATAAGTAAAATTGCGAACAATGTGTTTTTCATGTTCCCCCCAGTGATGATTGCGTAACTTTTGATGCGAACTCCGATGCTATTTTGCCCTTGACGCTCTTCGCTGTTGTTTCGGGGCTCGTGCAGCCCGCGTCCCGTGCCCACGCTTGCAACCTCCAGCGGCCCCAGCTTTCGTTGGCTGCCGCGCTGTCCTTACCACCCGACGCGGGCAAGAGTGCCCGCGCCACACAAGCAACGATACGAAGCCTTTACTTTCCGGCTTGCTCTCGCCGGTCGATGCCCATACAATCTCCAAGCCGTGTCCGATATCCTGGTCATAGATCGTCTAGAACCGGTGCCTAAACAGAGCGTGCTTTGCCTGAAGGGCCCGATGACCACGCAGACTGTATCGTCCTTTCATAGCGCGATTCGAAATGAATCTTCTCCCATTGTCATCGTGGATCTAAGCGACGTTCCTTACCTCGACTCAGCCGGCCTCGGATCCCTGGTTCGGGCTTACATCACCTGCCACAAATTCGGACAGCAAGTTGTCCTCACCGGGGTAAATTCGCGAATCCTAAAACTATTCGAGATTTCCCGGGTCGACTCCATTTTCCTCATGTTCCCCACCATGGACGACGCAATTGCCGCGTTTCTCGCCCCCGCCCAAGCCTGACGAGAAAAATCAATTTGCTTTGTCAACCGACTGCCTTTGGCCGCCTATGCGCGCACGCCCGCGTATTCAGGCAGTCATCGGGAATCAACAATCGCTCCACAGGCTTTCCGCCGACGATATGGCACTGGATAATTTCATCCACGTCTTCCGGCGTGACGCGGCCATACCAGATCGCTTCGGGATAAATCACCACATTCGGTCCGTGCTCGCATTGATCGAGGCATCCAGATTGATTTGCGCGAACTTTGCCTTTGAGTCCCAACACCGCCAGCTTTTGCTTGAACAATGCGTGTAACTCTTTCTTCCCGTTGGGATCGCAACAGGGACGCGATTCTTCCGGGGCTCGCTGGTTGCAACAGATAAAAATGTGCTTCTCGAACTTGGGCATCCCTAAATTTACCGCAATCGGAACAACCCGGCATTTCTAGTCTTTGAGGGGAACCATGGGCTTCTCACCCTGGCAGAATGTTGCCACGCGCAGGAAGCCAACTGTCGGCTCCGTGACCACCATGACCGGGCCGTAGCAATAAACCGCGTGGCCACTCTCAGCCAAGTACCACTGGCCACCTTTATGCGCATCCTGATTATCGACACGGGCCGCGGGGAAACGAAGGGGCGGCGCCAGTGCTGGACTCACGATCGCGATCATCAATATAAAACTAGCCAACGCTTTCATTTTCAAATCCATTCGCTCCATCACCACATTGCTAACAAAATGCTTTATACAGTCAGCGGAATCCTGCGGAAATCGACTGTATCCGCCGCTGGACGCGGAGGCTTCTGTAACGCCGGCCTCTGCGACTTGACTGCGCTTTTATTGTTTTTGCTTCCGTCAACCTGGGGAGCCACCTGCGACGCCGAATTCCCCGCTTGAGATCCGGCATTTGCCTGCGCTTTCGCCGCGCGTTCCCGCAATAGTTCTTTAAGCTTCATCGCGGTTAACTGGCTGCTATCGCTGAACAGGTCATGGATCAGCGCGCGTTGAGATTCAATGGTGCGTCCTTGTTCGACCACCAACATTGACATGAGACCGTAGGAAATCAGAAATAGGACTATAAGAATCGGAAGCATCACCCTTTTTTCTTTCTTCGGGAGGACATCCGCTTCATTGATCGCTAAGGTCACCACTATCGAGCTCCGATCTGCGATTGACTGTAACCGGCATGATGGGAAATGCAGCTTTGCAGCCAACGCCAGCCGTCATGCTAAGTAGTTATGATGATGGATGTTATTTCAACGTTGGCAGGTCGGGTAGCGATTCACTATCGCAAATTACTGCACATTATAGGTAAGTGACCTTAGTCAGATCGCTATCTGCCGACCACCAATTTGGCAATGGTGGCCAACTGCATGTTCGAAGTTCCTTCATAAATCTTGCCGATTTTCGCATCCCGCCAGTATTTCTCGACTGGATAGTCGCGGGTGAAACCATAGCCGCCGTAAATCTCGATTGCCAGCGACGTAACGCGCTCCGCAACTTGTGACGAGAACAATTTCGCCATTGCAGCTTCTTTGACGAATGGAATGCCGGCGTCTTTCATTCTGGCGGCGTTGTAAACCATAAGCCGGGCGGCTTCGATTTCGGTCGCCATCTGGGCGAGTTGAAACTGAATTCCTTGGAAGTCCGTGAGCTTCTTGCCGAATTGTTTACGTTCGGTCGCGTAATTGGCCGCATACTCCCATGCGCCGCGGGCAATACCGACCATTTGCGCACCGATGCCAATGCGCCCCTCGTTCAGAGTCTCAATGGCGATTTTGTAGCCTTTACCGGCCTCGCCTATCACATTCTCGGCGGGGACGTGGCAGTCTTCCAAGATCAGTTCACACGTGGACGAAGCGCGTATCCCCAACTTGTCTTCCTTTTTACCGACCGTAAAACCAGGAAAGTCCTTTTCGATGATGAACGCGGTAATCCCCTTGTAGCCCGCCGCCAAGTCGATGGATGCGAACAGGACGAATATTCCGGCTTCCTTGCCATTCGTAATCCAGAGCTTGCGGCCGTTCAAAACATATTCGCCGCCCCGCAGTTCGGCTTTCGTTTGAAGCGCAAAAGCGTCTGAGCCGGATCCCGCTTCGCTCAAAGCATATGCCCCGCAAGTATCGGCGGCCATCCGGGGAAGGTAGCGTTTTTTTTGCGCTTCAGTTGTCCACCGCAGCAGCGCATTATTAACCAGGGTATTTTGCACGTCGACAATCACGCCCGCCGAAGCATCGACGCGCGATAGCTCTTCCACGGCAAGGATCGCTTCGAAAAACTTTCCATCGCCGCCGCCATATTGCCCGGGAATTTCGATTGCCATGAGCCCGAGCTGGAAGAATTCCTGAATCAAGGTGGCATCGAAGATGCCATGTTCATCCATGTCCTTCACTCGGGGACGGATTCTTTCTTCCGCGAATTTACGAATGTTGTCGCGAAAGAGAATCTCATCATCGCTCAGCACAGTTAACGGAAGGCTTTGCCGCTCTAATTGGGCGTTAGTCATAGGCACCTCTAAGGTATTCGACCGAGAATTCTAGCATCGGGTGACGGCGTAGTTTCTGATGCATCGGCGGCCACTGAGGCTACGAGAAGAAAAATAATCGAAAGTACATCCGTGCTGTTGCAATGCTCATCCGATTTGTGACACTATTTTTGAACGTTGGCTTAACCGCCTTCATTCCCACATCCAACCCAACCGATTATCCTTGTCTCCCCCCAAGTTTGCGGTTCGGCAGTTCTGTATAAGGAGATTCGAATTGAAATTTCTGTTTTTGACTTTTCTTGCCGTTGCATGTCCCATACTCAGCCAGGCGCAAGCGACGCTGAGCTGCCCTCGCGGTTATGAAGATATGCTGAACTATTTTGTCATGGGTTATCCGGATCGGGTGGACAACTACATGGGCCCGGGAAATGCCAATCCAATTTACACCTCAATCTATCCAGACAATGGCACCGACCAATACGCAATGACCGGATTCTTTGTGTGGACGAAAAGCGCGGTGGGTTATCCCTGGGATATAAAGACATTCGATCCGCAATATGTTTATGACCGCACGACCGAGTTAAGCTGGACCGATCCCGCGACATTCAAACGTTTTGAAAAGGATCTGCCGATGACGCAGCGCTGTGTTCCTATCGGGAGACCCGGCGCAACCATATACGTCCCAGCCTCGAATACGAACTATCAAAGCTTCTCGCAATGCCAACCGAACCAGACCCAGCCGTTGGGAAACGTCGTCAATACTGTATCGGCTCCCGTCACGGTTAATTTGGATAAGATTGGTCCGGTTCCGACCCGCTACTTTACCTATCAATACACTTGCAACCAATTTTATGGTTCGTGCCAGTACGAGGAAGTTTACAGTCTGGGATACGGTGTCGGACTTTATGATTGGAAGTATTACGTAAACCAGAAGGGCAAGTTCGTTCTCCAGCAGGAATCTGTTATCAATCAGTTAGACGGCGGTCAGACTACGCCCGATCTGCCGTGCACAAATAGCTACTAGTTGATGGCCCGCGCTTCTGGCTCATGTGGGGCGGACACTCTTGCCCGCCGCTTTTGCCGTTGATTTTACCCGCTTCAATCCAAACAAAAGTCAAGGGCGGCGGATAAGAGTGTCCGCCCCACATGACACCTAAATTGCATCCGGCGAACGCCATACGTGCTAGTATGGCGGCCTGAATAGGTGTTCCTATGAAATTGTCGGATAAAGTCGAGGTCGTATTAAAGGCGAAGAAATCTGACCGGATTCTATCTATAGGACCTGATCAGTTCGTTTTTGAAGCCATTCAAAAGATGGCCGATGAAAGCGTCGGCGCATTACTCGTGCTATCCCAGAACAAGTTGATCGGAATCCTGTCGGAGCGGGATTACGCCCGTAAAGTGATCCTCAAAGGCCTGTCGTCCAAAGAGACGCCGGTGCGCGAAATTATGACCAGCCCGGTTGTGTTCGTGACCCGCCAGCACACGGTCGACGAATGCATGAGCATTATGACCAAGCACCACATTCGCCATCTTCCAGTCATGAAAGATGACAGCGTTGTGGGAATTATCTCGATTGGCGATCTGGTCAAATGGACTATTTCCGGGCAGGCGGAAACCATTCAGGAACTTCAGGAGTACATCACCGGCGGCTATCCACGCTAGGCGCGCAGGGGTGAATGCCGGCTTAATAAATGGGTGAATACCGAGGCTCGGCGCGCTTCAGCCGAGAGAGGGATCTCGCGCACATTTTGCTGGACGGCCAACCGTGCCGGATTTTAGCGCAAAGAGGAATCGAAAAATTCGCGGAGAAGTAGTCCTACCTCTTTCGGGCGCTCCCATGGCGAGTAATGCCCTGCCTTCGGAATAATTTTCAGCCGGCTTCCAGCAATATTTTGCCGCATGAGTTCCGCCTCTGCGGGTCCGGTCAGCAAATCTTCATCCCCAGTCACGATTAAGGCCGGCACATTTATTGTTTTCAGAGTGGCCACCGAATCGGGGCGCTGCGCCATTCCCGCCTGAATCATGGCGACGCTGTTCGCTGACATCTTTCGCATCATAGGCAAGGTCGCTTGTACGAGGTCGGGACGCGTGCCGCGGGTGGTTTCGCCAATCCACTTTGGCAACATGCTTTGAAAAAAAGGTTCGGTGCCGCCTTCCATGACCTCGGCTGCGGATTTCAATCTGGCATTCCGGGCTTCGGCGGAATCAGCCTGCGCCTTCGTATTACAGAGAACGATGGCCAATGCCCGCTCGCGGTACCGGCGCCAGAATTCGAATAGCGCGTAGCCTCCGATAGAAACTGCCGCAAACGCAGCTTGATCAATGCCGGCATCATCCATCACGCGGCTGATATCGGCCGCGTGCTTTTGCATCGTCGCAGGACCTTCGCCGAGCTCAGAACTGCCATGCCCGCGCAAATCTGGAATTATGAGCCGGTATCGCGTGAGCAGGGCTTGAGCCGCAGGCAGCCAAAATTCATGGGTTACAGGGAAAGGGTGGAGCAGAACTATCGGAGGACCGTCGCCGAGAAGTTGATACGAAATCTCGGCGTCGTCGCTTTTAATTCGAGGCATTATGAGGATCTGAGGACAGGGATGCTTGAGTTACATGATCATCCGGCTGCCATTGTGAGCGCAGCAAAGGATCCAGGCGGCGAAATACATGGGTCCTGCGCTACGCTCAGGATGACAACTTAAACGCAATGCGCCGGAGTCAGGCTAGATATTGGTGACGGGCATTCCGGCGGACTCAGTCAGCAACAACGGCTCTTCCGGCATGACGATCCACGCAATTACGTATGCGATCAGCGCGACGCCGGGCGGAAGAAAAGCGGCGATCAACCACACCACGCGCACTAACGAAACATCCAAGTCAAAATATTCGGCGAACCCGGCGCAAACTCCCGCCACTTTACGGTCATGTCTTGGGCGCATCAGGCGATGACGTGAAATCACGGTTCCAACCCGCTTTCCACAATAGGCGCAAACGTTGGCGTCGTCCTGGATTACTTTTCCGCAATAGTTGCAATACACGGCTTTTCCCTCCTGTCTAAGATACGTTCACGTTACTACAAAGTTCCGTTTTTATTGACCCTGGTAAGGTGTTTTTGTGTATCTGTTCGCGGTGTCGGCAAGGGGGGTATTCGCGCCCGCCGAAATAGCCGCTTGATACTTCTTTAACGCCAAATCCCGCTCTTTCAAGAGATCATACATTTCGCCCGCGCCGAGATTTGCTCTCTGCTCTATATCGGGATCGAATTTCGGTATTCCAGAGGCTTGTTCGTAAGCCGCCGCCGCTTCAGAATATTCGTTTTTGCCGCGGAAGAGGTCGGCCAGGCTCAGTGAGGCAATTTCGTAGTGAGCGTTCCCATAGCGGCCTTCTTTGCCGGCCGCCACGATTTTCCGGTATACGCCGGCGGCTTCGTCAGTCTTGCCCTCGGCGCGGAGCAGGTTTCCTTCTTCGAGAGCCATAAGAACATTGCGCGGATACGTTGCAATCAACTCTCTAGCGATAGGAAGCGCTTCGTCGTATCGCCGCTCCCTTCTCAAGAATAGTCCAAGGAGAATTTTCGCGTCCACGGAAGTCTCGCCCCGGCCCGCCGCGCATTCCCGGAGTAACTGCAAGCCCTTCTCTTTATTTCCACCGAGGCCCGCCATGGCGCCAGCCGACCTTAGGGCCCAGGGCAGGCTACCAACTACGTAATTGTGGGTTCCGACGATGAGATTGGCTTCGGTTTCCCCCGGTGCGAGTTCCAGCACGCGCTCGTGATCACGCCTTGCTCCAACAGCATTCCGCAAAGCCGAAAACCAGGCGTGCTCGACCAGTGCAGTGTAGGTCGCGAATTGCGCTCGGGTGACGCCCCGGGCGTAGAGAGCCGCCAAGTCGTTCGGATTTGCCGCGAGTTGGCTTTCTTCCAGGCTGAAGGCTTTTTTTACCAAATCTTTTATTTCCGATTGGGCCTGCGGGTCGGGCAGCCGATGGGCAGCTCTGATGAAGCTGTCATTCGCATACTCCGTGGTATTGAGCACTCCCATGCGATACAGCTCGTGAAATAGAATCGCTGTCAACAGATGATTCAGCGCAAATGGGTCGTCAGGATGCCTGCGGACGACGAGTTCAAAGTCGTGGACCGCCTGGTCGTATTCGAGATTATAGAAGTGATCGAACCCCGTGATGGTCGCTGGGTCCCTGGGACGAAACGAAAAACCTTCCGTCGCGACCGCGGCGGATTTCGCGGAGTCGGCGCCGATACCCTGGCCTGGAAATAACAGGATGCCGGATAAAACAAGACCAACTATGAAACGGAGATTGCGAATTGAGTTCTCTCTATGTATCCGGAAGGATTGAGGCTTTAGTTTACCCGATCAGGCGAGTAGCAGAATGAACCAGCAGTGCTACTACTCGCACATCCCGCTTGGGCAGGACACTCTATTCGATACGCGGATGGGGACCGCGACAATCTTGCCGCAAGCTACGAAATAATTCCTCGATGAATCGTGAAGAGAAGACGTGCACGGGAGTTAAGACAATGAATGCAAAAGGAATTCGTCCAAGGGCTTGATGGTCATTCGTTTGCGAGTATGAAGCCAAAGGTTTCCCTTCATGTCTAACGTTGTCCCGGATACCCAGCAGGAATTTTGGCGTCCACCGGTAATAGCCCGCGCGGCAATCTCTACTGCCGCGCCCATCATCGCGGTGGGTGCCGCTGATTCCTGCGCGGATTGTCGAACTGAATTCATGCCGGAATCGCGCTTTTGCTATGTTTGCGGAACTGCCAGAGCCGAGACCAGCGAGGGATGGACGAGATATTTCAATTTCGTTCGGGTTCTCGGATTTCAGAATATCAAGCGTTCACTGGGATTGCCTGTCCCTTCCCTGATCGGTTTTCTGGCCGGAATTGGGTGTTTGGCAGCGGCGGTCGGCGTGGGAAGGGTGCTCACCACTCAGACCGTAACGGAATATCAGGCGCTGGAGCTGATGAGAATCGAGTGGTTGCTGGGTTCGGTGGCCTCGTTCCTGGCCGGCATTTTGTTGCGGAACGCGGGATCGAAGTAGCATCCTTTCTTAATTATCCCTTCCTGAAACGATAACAATGATTGATTGGTCCAGTTCCCTTGCCGATCGGCTGTGCCTCCGATATTGCCGACCTAACGAATTCCTGGGCCGCCTTCGTTGCCTCCACCAAAGTTTTGCCTTCGGCCAGATGGCAGGTTAGTGCGGTTGAGAAAGCGCATCCGGTCCCATGGGTCGAATTAGAGGCGATCTTTTGGGAATCGAAGAACTTTTGCGTCAAACCCGAATCATCTCGGAAGCTCAGAAGATCGGATGGAGAATCCAAATGTCCCCCGGTTATAACGATGGCTTTCGCGCCCATCCGGTGCAATTGGTTGGCGGCGACTAGCATTTGATTCCTATCTATTACGGCTAAGCCACTGATAATGGAGGCCTCAACCAAGTTTGGGGTTATGACCGAAGCCAAAGGCAATAACCGCTCAATCAGAACACTCATGCCACGGGGATCTAGCAGGGCCGCACCAGAGGTTGAGCGTAGGACGGGGTCGAGAACGACATTTGGAGGGCAGTAAGTGCTAAGGAAGTCGGCGACGGTTTCGGCTGCTTCCGCCGATCCGAGCATACCTATATGCACCCCGGCAAATGACACATCCTGGGCCAACTCCGACAAGGTTTCTTCTATGAGCGCCGCAGTTACGGCATGAAGCCTCAGAACTCCTCGGGTCGATTGGACGGTAAGAGCCGTGATGCAGGCGACACCGTAGCATCCGTGGGCTGCTATGGTCTTAATGTCGGCGGTGACTCCCGCGCCCGAGCCGGGGTCAAACCCGGCAATCGTAAGAATGATGGGTGGGCTTGTCATCGCAATATGCCAAATCCGGCAAGGGCGAAAATAGTTAGTACAGTCACTGATCGTTTAACATTTCATGTAAGTTACTGATAAATATAGAAAACTATGGTTTTCCCCGCAAGTTTATCAAAACATTGATGCCGGTAGAAAATGCCCTCCCCAATAAGGTTGAGTATTTACTAAAAACTAACTATGTAAGTCACTGCAACTACAGTAGTCCACCGACGTTTTACCAATATATCCAGTAAGTTACGTAAGACATCTATAAACCCTTCGGTTACATTCGTACAGGGCATTGCGGATTGACACCCCCCACTCAGACCCATAGCATTTCTCTAACGCTAGCGTTACAGGCCATAACCGGGAGGCTGGACTTTAGAGATGCGAGGTGACTCAATGGGTACATATATAGCTCGTGGACTGGCGATTTTGATGTTCGTCGGATTGGGAGCGGCTCAGAGACCAAACAACTCTGCTTCGGACGACGCCCGAAACTTAAGCGCAAAGACATTGCAAGATACGGCACCGAAGTCGGCTCATGCGAAGCCGTATCAGATTGGAACAGCGTCTTGGTACGGCGAGGATTTCGATGGCAAACAGACTGCCAGCGGAGAACCTTACAATATGTACGATCTAACCGCCGCTCATCCCAGTCTGCCTTTGGGGACGTGGGTGAAGGTAACTAACCTGCGTAATCGGGAGGCGGTCTTGGTGCGAATAAACGACCGTGGACCGGTCGTGCCGGGCAGAATCATTGATCTTTCCTACAGTGCCGCCCGGGTGCTGCACTTTAAGGATCAGGGGATACAGAAAGTACGGCTGGATGTGGTGCACCATCCCCAAATGATCGCCCAACTGAACGCTGTCGAACACTAAGCGCGGGAGTTATACTTTCGGCAGGATGAATGCTTCCGACCGGTTAATCGTCGCGTTGGATGTCTCCACCGCGGATGCGGCAAGCAAAATCGTAACTGCGGTGGGCGACTCGGCGGGGACCTATAAAATCGGCATGCAGTTGTACACTGCGGCAGGCCCTCGGTCCGTAAAGGATCTGGTTTCCTCAAGCCGAAAAGTCTTTCTCGACCTTAAATATCACGACATTCCAAACACAGTGGCGGGTGCGGTTAAAGATGCTGCCGCGCTGGGGGTGGATATGCTGACCGTCCATGCCATGGGCGGCGGGAAGATGCTGCGTGCGGCGGTGGAATCGGCGCGGGCCGCGAATCGGAACCTTAAGGTGTTGGCCGTCACAGTGCTAACCAGCATAGACGACGACGAATTGAACGCCGTTGGAGTTCCGGGGCTAGTGTCGGATGAGGTCGTGGTTCTGGCAAAATTGGCCCTCTCCAGCGGCTGCGCTGGCGTAGTGGCGTCGGCGCAAGAGGCAAGTGAGCTTCGCCGCCAATTTGGGGACAAATTCCTGATCGTAACGCCTGGCGTCCGTCCTGCCGGCAGCGACCATGGAGATCAGGCAAGGGTTGTGACCCCAGCCCAGGCTATCGAGGCGGGTGCAAGTCACATTGTGGTCGGCCGGCCGATTGTCGAGGCCGCAAATCCCGCTCAGGCTGTTAAAGAGATATTGGCGCAAATGAGCTTGGGAACCGCAGCTATCAGCGTTTAGAGAACCTCTCGGAGTGGTTAGAGCTTCTCGTAGAATTCACAGGCTGAACATGAGATAAAAACGCCGCCGGGAATATTCCGTTCGCGATCCTTCACCCGTTTCACAATTCGGGTTGACTTGCCACATTTGGGACAGTCCGTGCTTTTTGATGTGTCCATTACCTTCTTGCGGTCAGCCGTTTTTGCGATTTTCGCCATTATTTTCTCCTGAAAAGTATGCCGTTAAGGCTTCGATTAGGGCTTGATGCGGTGTAACAATCTTACATCAGCGATGACGAAACAGGTGTTCGACCAATTTGGAATATCGATATTTTTGATTGCTCCGCGATTGACACAGGCCAACCTGTCCTTTTACTGTAATAGCCAATGCTGAATCCCCGACATCACCATCACCGCCATCACGCGCATTGCGCGCGGGTGGATGTGTGTGGCTGAGTCAGCTTAGGTTCATTCAGCAATCACAAGATCCGGCCCGCTGGCGCGATTAACGTGCAGCGGGCTTTTTGTTTTGGCCTGAAAAAGATCGTTGGGAGAAAGACATATGGCTGAGGAAATCGATTTCGAAAAGATGCAAGGATTAATCCCTGCGATCGCGCAGGACTCGGAGAATGGTGAAGTGCTGATGGTCGGTTTCATGAATCAGGAGGCTTGGGCACGAACCCAGGATACCGGCTATGTAACGTTTTACAGCCGCAGCCGAAATACCCTGTGGACCAAAGGGGAGACCTCCGGAAATAAATTAAAGCTACTTTCGGCGAGCACCGATTGCGACCGCGATACGCTGTTGCTTCAGGTTAATGTCGAAGGTGAGGGCGTGGTTTGTCATGAAGGCACTCGATCTTGTTTCACTAAAAGGATTGGCGTGACCCGGGAGAAGGTGCGATGAAGATTCGCATCGGAATTCCCAAGGGCAGCCTGCAAGACGCCACCCTGCAACTATTCGCTCAGGCGGGCCTTCAGATCCATGTGAATGCGCGCTCGTATTTTGCTTCCACGGGCGACCCGGAAATTGAATGTATGCTGATTCGGGCTCAGGAGATGGCGCGCTACGTGGAGCACGGCGCACTGGATGCGGGCCTTACGGGATTCGATTGGGTCATCGAAAGCGGCCTGCAAGTCGAGACGGTCGCCAACCTTAGCTATAACAAGCAAAGTCGCGGCAAGGTGCGATGGGTGCTGGCGGTCCCAGAGGGTTCGAGATTTCAACAAGCCAAAGATCTGAATGGATGCATTATCGCCACGGAATTGGTAAACGTGACCAAGAGCTACTTTCGCAGCCGCGATGTCGACGTCAAAGTGGAATTTTCATGGGGAGCGACTGAGGTGAAACCTCCCATGCTTGCCGATGGCATTGTCGAGGTCACCGAAACCGGCAGCTCGCTGCGGGCCAATCATTTGCGGATTATCGACACCGTTCTTGAATCGAACACGCAAATCATCGCCAACAAAGTGGCGTGGAGTGACGCGGGCAAGCGACGCAAAATAGAAAACCTGGGATTAATGTTGCGCGGCGCCATGGAAGCTAAAGAGCGGGTGGGATTGATGCTTAACGTACGTAAGGAAAACCTGGAAGCCGTGTTGTCGGTTCTTCCCGCGTTGAAACGGCCTACGATTTCCACCTTGAGCGATCCCGAATGGCTGGCGGTGAATACTGTTATAGAAGAAGCGACGGCGTGGGAAGTGATCCCGCGATTGAAAGACGCAAAGGCGCAGGGAATTGTCGAATATCCGCTGAACAAGGTGGTGATGTAATGCGGATATTGTCCGGCCGCGCTGCTGCCGCGCATGTCAAAACGCTTTCGACGCGGGGAATGCGCTGCGCGAAAATTGAGCCTGCGGTAAAACGGATTGTGGATGATGTGCGGCGGCGCGGTGACCGGGCGCTTCGAGTTTACGGGGAGCGCTGGGATGGGCTGGAGAAAAATTCCGCCATTCAAGTAGGCGAAAAAGAGATTCAAGAATCCTGGAACGCTGCACCGGTTTGTTTGCGGTCCGCATTGCGCGAAGCCGCAAAAAATATCCGTAGATTTTGCGAATGGCAAAAGCCTAAAGAATGGACTCGGCGATCAGGCGGCGTTTCGGTTGGGCAAATCGTTCGGCCCTTGGCTTCAGTCGGATGTTACGTACCTGGAGGCCGATATCCATTAGTCTCGACGGTGCTCATGACGGTGATTCCGGCGCAGGTCGCGGGCGTAAAACATATTCAGATCGTGTCCCCGAAACCTCGTTCCGAAGTGCTTGCAGCAGCGGCCATGCTGGGAGTGGAGAACCTTTATCGAGTCGGCGGAGCGCAAGCGGTTGCGGCCTTGGCCTACGGAACGGAAACTATTCCCCGTGTCGATAAGATTGTGGGACCGGGAAATAGCTATGTCACTGCGGCGAAGAGACTGGTCTCGTTCGATTGCGCCATCGATTTTCTCGCTGGTCCGACCGAAATTGTAGTTGTTAGCGGCGGGGGCAAACCTGAATTTATTGCCGCCGACTTAATGGCGCAATCCGAACACGATCCTGAAACGTTGGCGGTGTTCATTACGACTTCGCTGCGATTGGGGAAAGCGGTCGCGGAGCAAACCGGCAAACTTGCGAAATCCAATTGCATCGCGCGGGGGTCGCTAAAGCGGAATGGAACAATTCTGATAGCGGAAACGGTGAAAGAATCGCTGACCTGGGCCAATTTGATTGCTGCTGAACACATTACTGTGGAGCGCAAGCATTTGCCTTTCATACAGAATGCCGGTTCGATATTTGTGGGGGACTATTCGGCGCAGGCGGCGGGAGATTATGCTTCTGGGCCGAATCATGTCCTGCCCACTGCGGGAGTAGCGCGATTCCGCGGCGGATTAAGCGTGCACGACTTTGTGAAAATTATCACGGTCCAGGAGCTTTCCTCGAAAGGTTTAAAACGCCTGGCGCCGACGATCGAATGCCTTGCGGAAACCGAAGGTCTGGCCGCACATGCGGAATCGATTTGGCTGAGGACGGGCCATGCTTAAGCCTCGCGAGCCGGTTCGCAATCTGAAGTCATACCATCCGCCGCTGGGAAATCGACAGGGATTGCGGCTCGATTTCAACGAAAACACGGTGGGCTGTTCGCCGCGGGTGATGAGGCGGTTGCAGGAAATTACCGCGGAAGAATTGGCGCGCTATCCGGATCGTGAGCCGCTGGAAGCTTTAGTGGCGTCGCATTTGGAAATTCGTGCAGAAGAATTGTTGCTTACCAATGGTACAGACGAAGCTATTCACCTCGTTTGCGAAACCTATCTGGAGCCGGGTGATGAGGCCATCGTCGTGGTGCCGACGTTTTCGATGTACGAAATTTATGCGGCGGCGACGGGAGCGAAAGTTATTGCTGTGCCTGCGGGTGCAGAATTTTGTTTTCCTGTGCGAGATGTTCTTGCGCAGATTAGCCAACGAACCCGGCTTATCGCAGTTGCGAATCCAAACAATCCGACTGGATCGCTGGCATCTGCCGCCGACTTGCTGCGGATCGCGGAGGCTGCGCCGCAGGCGGCGCTATTGGTTGACGAAGCTTATTTCGAATTTTGCGGCGAGACGCTGATCCCCGAATTTCGGAAATTCGAAAATCTTTTTGTGTCGCGAACATTTTCCAAGGCTTATGGTTTGGCGGGTCTGCGGATAGGGGTGCTTGCCGGTCATTCCGACCAAATGCGTTTTGTGCGTCCGGTAAGCTCGCCGTATAACGTAAATTCCATTGCCTTGGCGTGCCTTCCGGAAGCCTTGGCCGACCAGGAGTATGTCGATCACTATGTAAGTGATGTACGCGGGGACCGCGAGCGACTGGAACACGAATTACAAGAGTGGGGCGTTCGTTACTGGCCGAGCCGCGCGAACTTTGTACTGATGTATTTTGGAGCTAAAGCTCCGGGCTTCATTTCAGCGATGCGCCAGCGTGGAATCCTGGTCAGAGATCGTTCCAGCGACCATGGCTGCGCCGGTTGCGTGCGCATCACGATTGGTTCGGAATCACAGACGAGCCAGATGCTCGCCGCATTGCGAGAAGTGTTCGAAGAGATCGGCATCCGCCAAAAGGTGCGCGGATGAGAAAAGCCAAGTTGCAACGCACCACCAAAGAAACCGATATCGCAATCTCGCTGAATGTCGATGGCAAGGGCCGTTACAAGATTGCGACTGGCATACGCTTCTTCGATCACATGCTGGAGTTGTTCGCGCATCACGGCGGGTTCGATCTCGAACTCAAAGCGCGAGGCGACTTGGATGTCGATCAGCATCACACGATTGAGGACGTGGGTATCTCTTTGGGACAGGCGTTTTCCGAGGCCTTGGGAAGCAAGCGCGGAATTTTGCGGGCGGGATATTTTGTCATGCCAATGGACGAAACTTTGGCCCTCGTTGCAGTTGATTTCTCTGGACGCACAGCGGCAGTGATCGACACCAAAGTCAAAACGCTGCTCGTTGGGGACTTGCAGTCCGAACTGGTATTTGATTTTTTTGAAGGGTTCGCGCGCGGAGCGCACGCCAATGTTCATGCCAAAATTCTCTATGGCCGGTCTAATCACCATAAAGTTGAGGCCATTTTCAAAGCTTTTGCGCGTGCGTTACGGGCGGCATGCTGGCGCGACCCGCAAATGCGCAGATTATTGCCGAGCACGAAAGGACTGCTGTAGTGATCGCAATTGTCGATTATCGCGCCGGGAATCTTACCTCGGTCAAGAAGGCTTTCGATCAAATAGGGGTGCAATCGGTGGTCACGGACGATCCCATAATGGTGGGACGTGCAGAGAAAATTGTGCTGCCCGGGGTCGGTCATTTTTCAGCAACGTCTCAACTCGCGGACTCGGGCTTGCGAGATGCGATTGTAAATTCCATTCAACGGGGAGTGCCTTTTCTGGGCATCTGCGTGGGTTTGCAATGGATGCTGGAGTCGAGCGAAGAAGCGCCCGAGGTCGCCGGCCTTGGGATCTGGCCCGGGGAGTGTGTTCGCTTTCCGGCATCGGTGAAGTCTCCGCATGTGGGCTGGAATCAGTTGGAGTTTTGTGGGCCGCCTTCGCGGTTGTTGCACGGAATTTCGTCCGGCGCATTTGTTTATTTTACGCATTCTTATCGGGTCCCGTTGCTTCCCAATACGGTTGCGGAATGTGAGTACGGGGGAAAATTCTCCGCGGTAGTTGAGCAGGGGGATTTGTTCGGGGTGCAATTCCATCCGGAAAAGTCAGGGGCGGTCGGATTGAAGTTGCTGGAAAACTTTTGCCATGTAAATAACCCGAAAAGCTGCGATGCGGAAGTCCTCATTCAAAATGCTGACTAAACGGATTATCGCTTGTCTCGATGTCGACGGCGGGCGCGTGGTTAAGGGAGTGCGGTTTCTTAATCTCAAAGATGCCGGAGACCCCGCCGAATTGGCTGCGGCGCATAGCGATGCCGGCGCTGATGAAATTGTACTGCTCGATATTTCCGCGACGCATGAAAAGCGAAATACTTTGCTCGAAACCGTGCGGCGCACGGCGCGTCAGCTATTCATTCCATTTACGGTAGGAGGAGGGGTTCGCACGCTGGAGGATGCGAGTGCAATCTTCGATGCCGGCGCGGACAAGATCAGCATGAATTCAGCGGCGCTGGCGGATCCAAATTTGATCACGGAAATCGCAAACCGGTTCGGGTCGCAAGCGGCCATTGTGGCCATCGACGCCAAGCGCGATGAGAGCGGCGGATTCAAAGCCTGGGTGCAAGGCGGACGCCAGGCCAGCGGACAGGATGCCGTAATCTGGGCGAGGCAAGCTGAAGACCGGGGCGCGGGCGAAATATTGCTGACCTCAATGGACAGAGATGGAACTGCTCAAGGCTTTGACTGCATCCTGACGAAGACCGTAGCCGATGCGGTACGAATTCCAGTCATCGCCTCCGGAGGGGCAGGGAATGCGCAACATTTCACCGACGTGTTTCAAAAGGGACATGCGGACGCCGCGCTAGCCGCTTCGATTTTTCACTTCGCCTTGAAATCCATTGCCGAACTGAAACAGCAGTTGCAAGCTGCCGGAATCCCCATGAGGTGCGTGTGCTGATTCCGTCGATCGATTTAATGGGCGACAAGATTGTGCAACTGGTGCAGGGCAGAAAGAAGGCGCTGGAGTTCGACAACTTTGAAGAATGGATCGAGCGCTTCTCCAAATTTCCGCTGGTCCAATTGATTGATCTCGACGCCGCGATTGGAACCGGCAGCAATCACATTTTGTTGCAACAATTTCTGGAGCGCCTTCCGTGCCAAGTGGGAGGCGGGATTCGCAGCGTCGAAGCTGCGCGGCAAATTCTTGCGATGGGAGCGCGCCGAGTAATTCTCGGCTCTACGTTGATCCGTGATGGAACGATCGATGTCGACTTTGGGAGGGAAATGTTTTTGTCCCTGGGAAAAGAACGCCTGGTTTTTGCCATCGATTCAAAAGGGGGAAAAGTAAGCGTGAAAGGCTGGCGCGAGGAGACTGCGATTCTTCCGCTGGACATGATCGCTGCTCTCGAGCCCTACTGTGACGCTTTTTTGTATACTCACATCGAAACGGAAGGAATGATGACAGGGATCCCGCTCGAAGTAGTGGCGCCATTGCGTGCGGCCACCTCAAAACAACTCATCGCCGCCGGCGGCATTTCGACAAATGAAGAAATAGCTACATTGCATGGAATGGGCATCGACGCGGTAGTGGGAATGGCGGTTTACACCGGTAGACTTCAGGTGCATAGCAAGCCTTACCCTGCATCAGTACGAAGTTCTGGTGCGAAGCAGTAGAAGTGACATCGATATGCAGGACTGACATAATATCTAGATGAGAACCACGCTGAGACTCGACGATGATGTATTGCGGGAAGTGCGGAGCTATGCCGAGATTCGTTCCCTTTCGGTGGGCAAGACAGTGTCGGACTTGGTGAGAAGAGGGCTACGGGTTTCGACCCCAACGCGAAAGCTGAACGGACTCGAGATATTTGATATTCCCCGTTCCTCGACCCCAATTACAACCAAACGGGTTAAGCAACTTCAACAATGAATCTTTTGCTCGATGTTAACCTCCTGATGGCCCCTCTCCTGGCCAGGACACCATGCGCACAGCTTCCCCCGGCGGACTTTTGTCTGGGATCGTGAAATAAGAATTTGAATAAGAGATAGGAAATGAGCGATTTCGAACGATTTGCCCCCGGCTGGCCGGGGATTTCTCCCCGCTGGACTTCGAGCGCCAAGACCGGAGTCGGCACCGCGCTAAATCAGCACAGCCGCGTCTGGTTCACCACCAGTCATGGCATCCTAAACGAAATTTATTATCCACGTGTCGATCAGGCGTGTACGCGGGATTTGGGGCTGATCGTAACCAATGGCAAGGATTTCTTCTCGGAAGAAAAACGCGATTGCACTTTTGAAAATCGGGCGTCAGTACCCGGGGTCCCGCTTTACGAACTGACGAATACCCACACCCAAGGCCGGTACCGGATCGAAAAAGAAGTGTTAACCGATCCCTATCGCGATGTAGTTTTGCAGAAGGTCCGCTTCGTGCCGTTGAAGGGAAGCCTCGCGGACTATCGTTTGTATGCGTTGCTTTCTCCTCACATCGCGAATTGCGGCGACCACAATACGGGCTGGGTTGGGGATTATAAGGGCACTGCGATGCTTTTTGCCGAGCATGACGGATATTCGCTCTCGTTCGGATGTTCGACGCCATGGAAAAACATGTCCGTGGGCTTCGTCGGGTATTCGGATGGATGGCAAGATTTATCCCAGAACTACGGAATGACGGAAATCTACACGCGCGCGGAAAATGGGAACATTGGACTCACCGCGGAGATCGATTTACAGGCCTGCAATGGCGAATTTCTCATGGCTGTTGGGTTCGGAGGCATCTGGGCCGAAGCCGGGCAGCAAGCGCGGGCAAGTTTGCAGGAACCATATTCCGAGTTGCGAAGCGACTATCTACGGCATTGGACGACGTGGCAAGACAGTCTGTTGAAGCTGGACGAACCGGAGCGCGAACGCGATCTGTATCGCGCCAGCGCCTCTATGTTGCGGGTCCATGAATCAAAAGATTTTCTGGGTGGGATCATAGCGAGCCTTTCCATCCCGTGGGGATTCAACAAAGGCGACGAGGATCTTGGCGGGTACCATCTCGTTTGGCCACGGGATTTGGTGGAATCCGCATGCGGACTGCTGGCTGCGGGTGCGGCCGGGGATGCGGTTCGCGTGCTTCATTATCTTGAGTCCACGCAAGAGGCCGATGGACATTGGGCGCAGAACATGTGGCTCGACGGGCGTGCCTACTGGAGTGGGTTGCAGATGGATGAGACGGCATTCCCCATTTTGCTGATTGATTTGCTGCGGCGGGAATCCGCGCAGGTGTTGGGCGACTTGCGCCGCTGGTGGGAAGTGGTGCGCATGGCGGCGGGATTCCTGCTGCGCGACGGACCGGTGACCCAGCAAGATCGGTGGGAGGAAGACGCCGGATATTCTCCGTTTACTTTGGCGGCGGAGATTTCAGCGCTGCTGGCGGCGGCGGATTTGGGCGATGCGGTTGGACAAGCGAGTGCCGCTGCTTATTTGCGCGAGACCGCCGATTCGTGGAACGAGAATATCGAGCGCTGGATTTATAGCGCCAACACTGCTTTAGCAAAACAAGTGGGAGTGGAAGGATATTATGTGCGCATCGCGCCGCCGGAGACGGACGGCGCGGCCTCTCCTCTCGAAGGATTCGTTCCGATCAAGAATAAACCTCCCGACCAGAGCAGCGAATCGGCGATGGACCTGATCAGTCCCGATGCGTTGGCCCTGGTGCGTTTCGGACTGCGGGCGCCGGACGATCCCCGAATTCTAAACACGGTCAAAGTAATCGACGCAGTGTTGAAGGTGCAACTTCCGCAGGGACCTTGCTGGTACCGGTATAACGGAGACGGCTACGGCGAACACGAGGATGGGGCGCCATTCGACGGGACAGGAATAGGAAGACCATGGCCATTGCTGGCGGGCGAGCGCGCGCATTACGAAATTGCAGCGGGCCGGCCGCAATTAGCCGAAGAACTGCTGAAAGTAATGGAGCATTCCACTCAGGGTACGCGACTGCTTTCGGAACAACTGTGGGACGCGCCTGACATTCCGGAGCGCGAATTATTTTTTGGCAAACCGTCGGGATCGGCGTGTCCGCTGGTCTGGGCTCATTCCGAATACATAAAGCTGCGGCGTTCGCTGCGCGACGGCAAGATTTTTGACCAGCCTCCGCAATCCGTGCAGCGCTATGTGGTGGAGAAGACCAAGTCGAAATATTTTGGATGGCGCTTCAACAATAAGGCGCGGAGCATGCCCCAGGGCAAGCAATTGCGGCTCGCATTGTTGGCGCCGTGCCGCGTGCACTGGACTTTCGATGGCTGGCAGACTGTTCAGGATACCAATGCCCGCGACACCGGATTCGGAATGTACGCCGCGGACTTGCCCAGCGACAAACTTGCGGCGGGCAGGGAAATAATTTTTACTTTTTTTTGGACTGAGGCGGAACGATGGGAAGGGACGAATTTCCCCGTCATTGTCGAAAAGAACTGACAGCAAGACGATTCATGAAGGGACAGCCGAGGGCGGCTGCCCCTACGTGTGCAGAGAAGACTTACTCTCCGGTATAAACCAGTTCCACCACGGTGCAATCGTCATTTAGCGGAGTGCCTCCGCAAAAATCTGCGACGGCGGAAAAGATGTCTTCGAGCGTTCCTTTCTTGGCGGCAACTTCCAGGCGCTCATTGTCGAAGAAGTCACCGCGCGCATTTTCCGCTTCCGTGACGCCGTCGGTGACCATCACCAACCGGTCGCCGGGGTGCAGGTTATAGCGATCGCTCTCATATGTTGCATCCGCCAGCAAACCGACGGGCAAGTTGCCGTGTCCAGGACGGATAATTTCACGATTGCAGACCAATAAGGGGGGCACGTGACCGCAATTTACATACTCCAATTCACCATCGCGGCGAATCCGGGCAATGATTAAAGTCGCGTATTTTTCTCCAATATGTTTATGGGTAAAAAATCCATTCACTGCGGCCACAATATCGGTGAGCGACATGCGCGCCACCAGTTGCGAATAAATCATGCCCTGTAAAGTGGAGGCCAACAAGGCGGCCGAAACTCCCTTGCCGCTGACGTCGGCCAAGACGACGGTAAGCCCGTCCTCCGTATTTACGGCGTCAAAAAAGTCGCCGCCAATTTCTTTGCAGGAAAGATTCTTGCCGCCTAGCCGGGCAAAGGGGACCTCAGGAATAGTGACAGCCATTAAGCGCTGCTGGATCGAAGCCGCGATTGAAAGCTCCTGCTGATAACGGCGCGACGTTTCTTCCGCCTGCACCAGGCGGGCGTTTTCAATCAGCGACGCCGCTTCTGTAGCTATCGCGTGCAGAATGTTATTGCTTACCGTCGAAATATCGCGGGATGCAAAACGCGAATCAACGTATAGAGCGCCCATCACTTCCGCCGACAGCGAGGGAACTTCGGCGACCTCGCGGCTGGTCTGGACCTGCGGCTTGCGCAGCGGCACGCAAATGACGGTTCGCAGATCGTAGGCGACAATGCTTTGCCTTCCCGAAACGTCAAGCGAGCGGCTGGTATCGGTCAACACGAACTCGGAATTCGATTTCAGCGCGTCCTCGAGAATCGAATGCGAGATCGTCTTGTCGTCGAGAAGCTGCTCCCCTTTGGCGCTGCGTCCGGCGGCCAGCCGCAGATGTCCATCGATTCCCTTCATGAAAACGTAAGCACGCTCGCCACGCGTCAGCTTGAGCGTCACGTCGAGTAGCGACATCAAAATTTCATCGAGAACGCCAATCGTATTCAGCTTGCGCGCCGCCTCGAGGAAGAGAGTCAATTTCTCGAGGTCGGTGGTTTCGTCGGAAATATGGATGCCGGAAATTTGGCTTAAAAAATCGCGCGCGGTATTGGAGGTCTCATGCTGCGGATTGAAAACCACGTATACCGTTTCGCGAACGCCAAACTCGAGACGGTCATTTTTCTCGAGAGTCTTGCGCTCGATGCGTTCTCCATTGACGTAGGTTCCGTGCTTGCTACCCTGATCGACGACGCAAAACTGCCCATTTTCCGAAACGATAAGAGCATGTTCACGCGAGACCCGCGGATCGGCGATCACCAGATCTTTATCCACCTTGCGGCCGACGCTGAAGGGGCTGTGGTCGAGATTGATCGTGCGCTGCTCGTTGCCCTGCACGAAAACCAGCGTAGGAAATACTCCAGACCCTGGCTGCGATCCCGAATTGACGATGCCTGAAAGGCTCATGGCGGTTGGGAAACGTCCCTAAGGTTACCAGAAAAACGAGGGATTTCGACTTCCAGGGCGGCGGGCATCACACGGAACGGTTGCCACGTTGGAATATCTTCAATCCAATTCGGCTACAGGTTCTGTAGCTATGATTCGAAAAATATACTGAAATAGCAATCCGAGCACAGCGAATGGGATGGCGAGGCTGGTATAAAAAGGCAGCTTCCACGCCGCCTGGACCCGCGCCGCCGAAAGCACAAAAGATGCCACTGCCAGGACGAAAGCGGAAATCCACGGCCAGACAAGGACCCCGGCGGCGAGAAGCCAGATGAGCCGCGCGGGCAAATTACGATTCCATAGGCTGGCTGCGGACTTAAGAACGATCAGCGCAGCCGGCAATAAGAGCGCCTGGTTGTAGGTTGAAACGCTGGGCTCGGTAACGAGGGTTGCAGCTATTACCAGCGAAAAAATAGCCATGAAAGCGGCTGATTTCTCCGGCTCTCGCCTGAAATGCCAGCAAAGTATGACCACGATCACCAGAACCGCCGCGGAAAGGATTGGCCCCCATTGCGCATTGCTCAAGTGATCGAGCACGGACGAGGCCTGCGTGTATTGTTGGTAAGCCGCCACGGCGTGCAGGAATTTCGAGACCCAACCGGGTAGAATCCATTCTCCCGCGAGAAACAGAATTCCGAGGGTTGGATAGAATCCCCATACGAAATTCTTTCGCTGGCCCCATCTACTCAACGCCCAAAGTGTCAGCCACGCCGCAAGGGGAATCGTTAATTGGGGTTTTATCGTAGCAGTGGCTAGCGCGATTCCCGCGAGGCCGAAATCGCCTCGGGCTAGCAAAACGGCGCAGATCGCCAGCAGCAATCCGACGACAAGGGTGAGTTGTTGAAGTTCGATCGCCTGGATGACTGGCAAATTTCCGAGCAGCAATAGCAGCAGAATGACGGTGCTGGATTTGCGCGGCCGCCAAGGCAAAGCGCGCAACCAGAGCAGCAGCGTTGCGGCAACAACCGCTATGAGAAATCCGTAAAAAGCGACTCGAATTATCTCGAATGGCAAGTAGATGAGCACAGCAAGCGGAAAGACGATATACACCGGGTAGGCAAATGCTTGCTGATCTCGTGGGTCTCCAGGGCGCGAAGGATGGATCACTCGACCGTAGTAGCCCATCTGGATTTCTCGCGTTATGTCAGGACCGTACGGATCGCGCCCATGTAAAAGCAATTCACGCGCGCCCAGCCATCGCGGATAAAGATCGGAAAGATTTCCACGGGGGTGATCGTGGGCGGCGGCGTCCGCCCGTTGATACGGAACCAGTACGCGCCGCACATACAGCAACATGCCGGCGGCAAAAAGCACGGAGAGGAGTACGGCGATATTCCTGCGCCATCGAGAGTCTGGAACCAGGTTACCCATTTCGCGATTGAAGTGAACTACGACAGACATTTAATGTCGAGGCGATGCTAGCGACAAGCAATAGCAAGATTGCGCAGATCCAATACGGTCTTCGCAAAGCAGTAATAATCCAATACGCAGGGATAAACAGCAAAATTCCCATACAGACATAAAAATACCTGAGCGCCCAAAGCTTCACCGCGCAGGAAGAAAGACATTTGCCCATTAACACGATCGGAAGGATTAGCAACACGAGGTCATATCCCGACAAATAGTAACTGGTCACGAGCAACGTAACGATAGAGAGAGAAAATCCCGCGCCCAAAAGCGCCTCGTCGTTATCGTCCGTCGCGCGCCAGAGGTAAGCCGCAAAAACGATTCCGCCGATAAAGATCGGGAACCCTAACCAGTGGGCGCTGCCATGCCATCCGACATGGTCGGCAAGCCGGGTAACAAGGCCGTTCAGGTTCGGCATAATTTCGGGCGGCAGGATGCCCGAGCGTGGGTCGCGGCTCAGTCCCCATAAATACGCAGGGTAGCCGAGCAATGCTTTCCATCCAACTAAGGCGGCCGATACGAGCAGAAGAATCGCGGCAACCACAGCGAATCCGCCGACAAAACGGGATTTGCGCCGCAGCGCAAATATGAGCAGCAGAGGTAAAACGAGATGGAATTTAAAGAGGCCGAGGGCCAATAAGACCCCCGCGAAAAAATCGGCCTTGCGCCTCAGCGCGACGAATGCGGAGACGAAAACCAGCAGAAGCAAAATGGCGTCCTGCCCCAGTAGTAAATCGAATGTTATGGGACTGGCGGCTAGACAGAAAACCGTCCACGCCGGAATTGAAAAAAGATCGAAATGCAAATTGGTGCAAACCCGCAGAAGAAAGAGAACCAGGAAAAGTATGGCAATCTTAAATCCCATCCAAACCGCACACGCTGCGGGATACGACAAGTAGGCCAGGGGGAAAAATAAAAGCGCCTCGAAGGGAGGCCGAATATACGGCAAGGCGCTTTGGCGAACCCGAACCGCTGAGGTAAATTCCTGCTGCACGTCCCACTGCGCTTGCCGGTCATACAATCTTGAGGCTTCCCCCCGTTGCACCAGCTTGCCGGCTGCATAAAACGACATGAAATCTCCGTATCCTTGAACTATGAAAGGGCGGGAGTACCAAAGAAAAGCGATATTGGTCAATGCGACGGCGCTAAGCCACAAGACAATTCCCTTGTTCCACGTAGTCGCCTTCATATTTAAAATCCTACTGTTCGCGGCAAGAGGGTTTCAGGACCAGGAAAGCCTCAAATTTCGTGAAGTGCTGCATTCCCCGGAAGTCGCAAATTCCGGGTTTGATGAATGTGAATTAAAACCGTTGCGAGGAGTGTCAATAAAACAACCGAAACCAATCCGAGTCGGTGGTAATGGATGAGGACTATGTATAGCGGGCTCCACAAAAGCGCCACGCATGACAGTCCCAAAGTCCGAGGCCATTTTGTGATCGTGAATGTAACTGAACTGCAGTTTTCCAAAACTAGCAGCAGCGCCAGAATCAGAAGACTCAGATCATGAATCCATATGTGATAACCCAGCAACAGCGCGATTAGAACATTGGCGGCGAATGCAAGATTGAGATATTGCGCGCCAGATTGACGGCCGCGACGGCACACTGCCGCTGAGATTGCCAGAAGTGCAACTGATAGAACCAGGGTCACTGTGACGTTGAGTCCGGAATGGCCGCTGCCAACCATTTCAGAAATAAGGCCGTACAAACTCGCCGTTCCCTCAGAGCTCACTAGTGGGTGCAGTTTTGCATTGTGTTCCAGTCCTACTATGTAGCCTGGATAATTGTATAAGCCCTGCCACCCAACCACGGTAGCGCCAATCAATGTTAACAAGACGGCAACCGCGATGAATGCTTTGAGGACTGAGGCGCGCTTAAATAACAAAGCGAAGATAAAAGGCAGCACAATCTGGAATTTGAACAGGCCGAGGCCAAGCCATGCTCCTGCCGAGCCGTCAGAGTTTCGGCGCAACGCAGCGAAAGCGAGGCAAAAACAAAATAGCAATAGTATGGAATCCTGCCCCTGAAGCAACGCGACGAAAATTGGCTGAAACGAAAAAAAGGCGAGCAGCCAAAGATGGAACGGAACCTCTCCTAGAAATGGCAGGTTGCGCCGCAAATTTATGATAATTGCAGTCAACAATCCGATATTGATGCCAAACCATATCCAATACGCAGGCACGTACGAGACTTGCGCCAACGGCAAAAAAATTACAGTCTCGAACGGGGGATGAGTGTAAGGCAGAATCGCGTGTCTCTCTTTCACGCCTATCGGAAGAATCGATGTCTGAACTATTTCCTGCGATTTAAGGTCATATAGTTGATGGGCCTTTCCCTGGTGCAACATTTGAGCGGCAGTATAAAAACTGCTGAAATCGGAACGTCCGATTGCGATCTCGTAACGTGATTGCCAGAGAAAATATCCGTGCATAAGAGTTAGCCCGCCAAAAAAAAGGGTTAACATTCGTTGGGTTCGTTTTTGCAGCATAGGACTGAAGGCACGGAATTATATGTCATCGTAAAGCGGATTTGAGTGCCCGAGCCGCGATCACTTCCAGTCCGAGACACCGAGGCTTCGCCTGAAATAATGCTTAGTCAGACTTCGCTGCTTGATACGCGCCGGGGGTTTTTAGTGGTTGTTGCGCTTGGCCTGTTTGCGATGGCTGCGCGCGATATTACCGATCCCGATGTTTGGTGGCATCTGCGGACTGGCCAACTGATACTCCAGAATCACGCCGTCTTTCATGCGGACCCGTACTCATTCACAAAGTTTGGACAGCCGTGGGTAAATCATGAATGGCTTTCCGATGTCCTGATATTCAGTCTTTACCGGACGGGCGGATGGGCCGCGCTGGTTGTAGCTTTTGCGGCAATGACGTCCGCTGCCTTCATGCTAATGCTGTTTCGCTGTGCGGGAAGGCCATATTTGGCTGCGGTTTTCACGGTTTGGAGCGCAGTTGCATCGGCGCCGGCATTGGGGATCCGTCCGCAAATTTTCTCGCTCCTCCTGGCCAGCGTATTTCTTTTTCTGCTGGAGCGCTCATATCTACGCCCATCCGTGCTCTGGTATCTGCCGCCTATTATGCTGCTATGGGCAAACCTGCACGCGGGATTCGCTCTTGGGGTTCTCCTGATAGTTGCCTTTCTTCTCGGCGACGTTTTGGATGCGGCTTTCGGTTTTCAGTCTTGGACCCGCGCTCGACTTAAGCAACTCGGCTTAGTGTTGGCCGCTTGCCTGGTTGTGATTCCGTTGAACCCTTATGGCGCGAAAATGTACTGGTATCCTCTGCAAACCGTGCACTCCCACGCTATCCAGGGATACATTTCCGAATGGGCTTCGCCGAATTTTCACCAGGAAATGTATTTCCCCGCGATCGCTTTAATACTGGCAATATTTTTCCTGGCTGCGATTTCGCCTCGACGTTTGCGTCCGAGAGATTTGTTGTTATTGAGCATCACCATTTGGATGGCGCTGGGTGCGGCGCGCCACGTCCCCATCTTTGCAATCGTCGCCGCTCCGATTTTGAGTAATTTGGTTTATAGCGCGTGGTGGAAGGATAAAGGAGATGCGAAGCAGGCCGCGCCGGCGCATTCCCCGAGGACTGTTCGTCCCATATTCAACGGCGCCGTAGTCGCAATGCTTCTGGTCCTATGCATAATCAAGATTCGCAATGTTGTAACCAATCAGAGTGCTGTCGAAGGGCGGCTTTTTCCAGCTTCGGCGGTTGCATTCTTGCGCCAAAATAGGCTTCCGGGGCCAATCTTCAACAGTTACGACTGGGGCGGGTATCTGATCTGGAGACTTTATCCGGAATACCGGGTTTATATAGACGGAAGGGCCGACGTTTACGACGGCTCATTTATGGACCAATTTGGGACCGCCTACCAGATATCGAAACAGTCCTGGCCGGAGGCATTGGAATACTGGCAAATCCGTACCGTTTTGGTGCCTTCCGATGCGCCGATAGCTGCGGCGCTGCGATTGCGGCCGGGCTGGACGCAGGTCTACCAGGATTCCCAGGCCGTTCTTCTGGAAAAGACGCAACCGTAGCCGCTTCAGCAACATAACTCCGCAGCAACGCTCCCAACCGGTGACGAAAGACTGGATTTGCGGCCAAGTCTTTATAAGAAAGTGTCGCCTCGGCAGCCGGGTCGGGGTATTATGAGGTAACACTCTAGATGCGCGTCGCTTCTTCCCGTAACTTATTGATTTAGGAAGTGAAGACGTTTTGTCTTCCCCGAGACAAGTGCGCACTAAAATGTGATGTTTGAGAGGGAGAAATTGCCCCAGTAGTAATCCAAGGAGGGGAAATGGAAATAAAGAAAATTTTGAACAGATTTTGGACGGAAGAAGAAGGCCAGGATATTGCGGAATACGCGGTGATGCTGGCAGTGATATTAGTGATCGTGGTTGGAACCATCAGACTGATTGGTAGTAACGCAAATACCGTTTTCTCATCTGTTGCCAGTTCCATCCAGTAGGCGAGCGAAAGTTGCCGCATTGGATTCAGCAGTGCTTTCGTCGCAAGCGTTGCCCAGGTCGACCGGGTTGCGCCGATACTTTGCGTGTGCACAGGCTGACCGTTGACGGTCCGCTTTTGGTGAGGAGTTTTTCATGAATCGCAGCCGGTTGTTGTTAATCGGATTCGTGGCATTATTGCTGGGCGCATTCGCGAGCTTTGCAGCTTATCGAAGCATGCAATCCCGAACTGGCGCCAATGAGGCTCCCGGACAGGATGTGGTTATCGCAGCTAACGATATTTCCGTCGGAACTCGCATCGAGGATAAAGACGTAAAAGTCGTGCGCTTCCCGGCCGCCGATCTTCCGCCGAGCTGCTTCCATGCAAAATCCAAGATTTTGGGACGCGGTGCCGTACTACCCATCTCTAAAGGTGAATTCATTCTGCCTTACAAATTGGCCGGAGAAAATGCGGGCTTCGGCATGCCAACGCTTATTCCGCGCGGTATGCGAGCCATTTCTGTGCGCGTGAATGACATTGTTGCGGTGGCCGGCTTCGTGATACCCGGAACTCATGTGGACGTGTTGTTGACCGGGAATCCCGCAGGGTCGAGCGAACAGCAGACCACGACTGTTCTGGAAGACGTCGCGGTGATTGCGGTTGGACAAAAACTGGAGCGCACTTCGGCGGGCGAACCGCAAACCGCCCCCGTTATCACACTGTTGGTTTCTCCTGACGACGCGGAGAAGCTAACTTTGGCGAGCACTCAGGGACATATTCAATTGGCATTGCGAAATCCACTGGACACTACGCAGGAAACTGTGGCCGCGCTGAATTCAGGCACGCTTTACAAGAACATTGCGCCGACGGCAGCGCCGGCGCCGGTAAAGGCGAAATCCAATGCGAGACGGGTTGTGGTGCGGCCCGCAGCGCCTAGTGTTTACAGTGTGGAAGTTATTCGCGGCGAAAAGAAAGACGTTCAGAATTTTTAACAGTGGAAAGTTTGGAGCTGGAGAAATGTCAATTTGCTCCCAGATTTGGGAGAAGAAAAATATAAAGCGCGGCCGGGCGATTCTAGCCGCGGGTCTGCTGTTGTCGCTTCCGTGTCTGCCGATGGCGCAAGACGTCCCGCTAGGTGGGCCGGGAGTAGCGCCTTCGCCACAAGCGCCTGCTGGGGCTAGCACTACATCCTCGCCGGCGTCGGAAGCCGAGGTCGAGAAGTCGGCGCCGCTGCGGGTGTTAGTCGGCAAATCGCTGCTCATCAATACCACGGAGCGGCTGAAGCGAGTTTCCGTCACCGATCCCAGCGTTGCCGATCCGGAAGTGATTACGCCAACCCAGATACTGGTGCATGGACGATCTGCCGGCGAAGTTTCGTTGTTGATCTGGGATGAACTGGAACGCTCCCGCAGCTTCGATCTGCGAGTGGATGTGGATGTCACCGCCGCGGCGGAAGAAGAGAGAAACGTGTTTCCGGAAGAACAGATCACCGTGACTCCCTCGCGGTCAGCGATCGTCCTTTCCGGGCACGTGTCTACCGAGGATGTTTCCAAACGTGCGGAACTGATCGCCACGGCCTACTCCAAAAACGTGGTTAACGTGTTGACGTTCGGCCCGGTGGGCGCTCAGGAGGTTTTATTGGAAGTAAAGTTTGCTGAGGTTGATCGAAGTGCGGTAACGCAGTTGGGCGCGAATTTCTTTACTCCCGGAACTGGCAACACGACCGGAACCCTCACCACAGGCCAGTTTGGCGGTATAGGGGTTTCTACGAATTCAGCCAGCACGACGACCGCGGGAGGTACGACCACAACCGCAACCACCGCGACTCCTCCGACCATCTCGGTGAATAATGCTCTCAATTTTTTTCTTTTTCGAAGCGACATCAATCTTGGCGTGGTGGTGGAAGCGCTTCAGTCCAAAAATCTGTTGCAGATTTTGGCAGAGCCCAACCTGATTGCAGTGAACGGGAAGGAAGCCAGCTTTTTAGCCGGCGGAGAATTTCCTTTTCCCATTGTGCAGCCCGGCCAGGGATTCACCGCAGTGTCAATTTCGTTCAAGGAGTTCGGAGTCCAGCTGAAATTTACGCCGGTGATCATGCCGAACGGAAACATTCATCTTCGGGTAGCGCCCTCGGTGAGTGAACTTGATTTCACCAACGCACTAACCATTTCAGGCTTTACTGTCCCGGCGCTGAGCACACGCCGCGCCGATACCGAATTCGAACTGAAAGACGGACAGAGTTTCGTGATCGCCGGATTGATGGACAATCGCGTCACCGATATTTACAACAAAGTCCCCGGACTTGGGGATATCCCAATTTTGGGCAATTTTTTTCGCAGTAAGAGCCAGCAGAAAAGTAAGACTGAATTGATGGTGCTCTGCACCGTGCACCGCATCTACGCCAACACGCAGGATCAGACTTTGCCGAAGAATCCAAGTCCATTTCTGGATAAAGAAAAATTCGATAAGAGTCCTCCTGGCAAGAAATGAATGCCGTGTAGGCGTTGAATTAAGGGAAACAATTAGCACATGCCAGAATTATCGGTAGTAGTAGTCGCGACGGATAGCGAACAGCGTTCGGTAATGCAGGTGATGGTGGATGGCACCGGCGTTGCCCGCACTCGCCAGATTGTTGGCACGTATCCCGTAGCCAGCACCGATCCAGCGTTACGCAAGATTCATGCTACGAATCCGGATGTCATTATGATTGACATCCCGGCGGATTCATTTGCCGCCATCCGCGCCATTGAATTGATTCACCAGGAAGTTCCGGCGGCGGTGGTGTTCGCCCTGGGGAGTTTGACGCAGCCACAAGTCATAGTCAGCGCAATGCGGGCGGGCGCGCGGGAATTTATTGAGCGTCCCACCACCATTACCGATCTATTGGAAGCTTTCGTGCGTCTCAGTTCCGCTCAGAGAAAAGTGCAGCGGCAGGAGGCGCGGGGCAAAGTCTTTACCGTGGTCAACGCTAAGGGCGGGAGCGGCGCCACCACGATCGCGGTGAATCTTGCTCTAGCCTTGCAAAGCGCTCACGGAAACATAGTGCTGGTGGATATTGCGCCGCTGGGACATGCGGCGTTGCACATGAACGTAAAGCCATCCTTTGCAGTGGCTGACGCCATACAGAATCTGCACCGCCTCGATGGTTCACTGCTCGAGAGTTTCACGACCCGCCACAGCAGCGGTTTGCAACTGTTGGCGGGAGCGAGCCTTCCCATGTCGATCGAACCTTCCACCGCGGATTTCGCACGACTGTTCGATTTGTTGGTAAGTCACTTCCGCTACGTGGTTGTGGACGCATCCTCGAGACTGGATCCGACCACTCGACTAGTCAGCAATCTCTCTCAAATGGTTTTAATCGCCGCGCATTCCGATGTCGCGTCTTTATGGAGTGCGGCAAGAATTCAACAATATCTCGGCGAAACTGGCGGACGGGAACGGCTGCAACTTGTCCTGAACCGGTTTCGCAAGACTCCTGGCTTTACCGATACTGATGCTGCGTCGGCGGCCGGCATGAAGCTCCTTTGGAAAATTCCCAATCAGTATTTCGCCGCTTCGACCGCGATTGACCGCGGAGTTCCGCTCATGCAGCAGAGCAATTCCGATATCGCACGATCGTTCGTGGCGCTCGCCGGCCGTTTGACCGAGGGCGATGCGGACGTGAAGCGCGCGGCGTGGTCGATGTTCAAAATCGGTTAGGTAGTTCATGGCTAATCTTCAGACCTTCGAAAGAACCGAATATCAGCAGGTAAAGGCGGATCTGCATCGCAAGATCCTTGATCGCCTGGATTTGGAAAAGCTGGGGCGCACTCCAAGCGACGCCGCTCGCGATGAAGTGCTGCTGCTCATTCGCAACACCGTAAACAGTGAAGCGGTTCCGCTCAGTTTCGCCGAGCGCGAAAGACTGGCGCGGGAAATTCTGGACGAGATTTTCGGTCTTGGTCCCCTAGAGCCGCTTTTAAAGGACCCCACTATTTCTGACATTCTGGTGAACCGCTACAACCGAGTGTATGTGGAGCGCGCGGGAAAATTGGAACCCACCGGATTGAGTTTCAAGGATGATGCGCACCTGATGCAGATCATTGATCGCATTGTGTCGCGGGTTGGCCGCCGCGTCGATGAGTCTTCTCCGATGGTCGATGCTCGCCTCGCCGACGGCTCGCGTGTCAATGCGATTATTCCCCCACTGGCGATCGATGGTCCTTGTCTATCCATTCGCCGCTTTGGCCGCGATCCAATTACGGCGCGCAACATGCTCGACAACAAGAGCCTGACCGAACCCATGCTGGAACTGCTTTCCGCCATGGTGAAGGGCCGCCTCAATATTTTGATTTCCGGCGGAACAGGCGCGGGAAAAACCACGCTGCTGAATGTGCTTTCGGGCTTTATCCCAAACTCGGAGCGGATTGTCACGATCGAAGATGCCGCGGAACTCTTGCTCAAGCAGGAACATGTGGTACGGCTCGAAACTCGTGCTCCGAATATAGAAGGAAAAGGGGCGGTGCGGCAGAGACAGTTGGTGATCAATAGTTTGCGTATGCGTCCTGACCGCATTGTAGTGGGCGAGGTTCGCGGCGAGGAAACGTTTGACATGCTTCAGGCCATGAATACCGGCCATGAAGGATCGTTGACCACGGTGCACGCCAACTCGCAGCGGGACGCACTGTCGCGGCTCGAAAGCATGTTTTCCATGGCGAATTTGAATATTCCCGAGCGTGCCATGCGGCAGCAAATCGCGTCGGGTATCCATGCCGTGGTGCAGATCGCACGCATGGTAGACGGCACCCGAAAGGTCATAACGATTTCGGAGGTAGTTGGCATGGAGGGTGATGTGATCGCCATGCAGGATATTTTTGTCTTCGAACGGCGGGCAATTGACGAAAATGGGAAGGTTAAGGGCGCATTCCGCGCCACGGGAATACGCCCCAAGTTTTCCGAACGCCTGCAAACCGGCGGTTTCAACCTCCGTGCAGGTTTGTTCGATTCCAGAATGGAGATTTAGTTCCGCCTATGTTGCCATTGCTCGCCATCGTAATCTTCGTCGCGGTCGCGCTAGTCGTGTTTGCGGCTGGTTCGCTGTTTGACGAGCGCAGCGCCCGCGCCCGCTTGATTCGGGAAAGGCTGGCGAACGCCGACAAGGCGGCGGTTTCGAATGCCGGCGAAGAACTGGCGCTGTTGCGGGACGAGATGTTGAGCCGCATTCCGGCGTTCGACAGCCTGCTGCGGCGGTCGGTCAAAGTATCGAATCTGCAAACCATGCTGGAGCAGGCTGATCTGGGGATTCGTGCCGGCAACATACTCATTTTGTGCATGATCAGTGGGATCGTTGGCGGCGGAGTGGCCTTGCTGATGACATCGACCATGGCCGGAAAGCAATCGGCCTTATTCGTTTTCATGGGCATATTTATGGGAGGGTTGCTGCCTTACTCCTACGCTTCTTACATGCGGGGCAGGCGGTTCCGTAAGTTTGAGGAGCTTTTTCCCGAAGCGATTGATACTTTGACTCGCGCAGTCCGCGCCGGGCACGCTTTTACTACGGCTTTGGAATTGATCTCCAATGAACTTTCGGAGCCGATTGCCTCCGAATTCCGGAAATTGTTCGAAGAGCAAAAATTCGGCTTGCCGGTTCGGGACGCGCTGCTAAATCTGACCGAAAGAGTCCCATTAGTGGACGTGAAATTCTTTGTTACCGCGGTAATGTTACAGCGTGAAACTGGCGGTAATCTGGCGGAAATACTCGATAATCTTTCATATATGATCCGCGAGCGCTTTAAGATCATGCGCCAGGTACGCGTGTATACGGCGCAAGGCCGGCTCACCATGATGCTTCTCATGGGAATGCCGCCAATCATTGTTATTTGCATGCTGATGATGAACCCGGATTTCATTCATCCGCTATTTGCAGACCCGATTGGCCATACCCTCATTGTTGCGGGAATCACATTGCAGACAATCGGTTATTTCGTAATTCGGAAGATTATCAGGATTCAGGTTTAGGCATGGCAGCAGTATTAGCGATTTTATTGTTTCTGACCATCGCGATGGTGGTGTTCTCGTTCGGAGCGGCGGCCTATGCGCCTTCGTCGGTTCTGGGTTCGCGCCTGCGCGCCTTGGGCGGGCAGCAAACGAAGCAGGAGAAACCGGCGTTCAAGGAACGTCTGGAACAGGCTCTCGATCCTCTGAGCAAAGCTATTCCTTTGTCTCCGGCTGAAGTTTCGCGGGCCAGGCAATGGCTTATTCAGGCGGGCTATCGGGAGCGGCGGCATCTCACCATATACGTGGGAAGCAGAGTGCTTCTGGCTTTTATTGGATTCGTGACGGTGGTCGCATTCAGCGGCGCCAAGTCGATTCCGCTCATGATCAGCGTGGCTGCGTTTGGATTTTTTCTGCCACGCTTCGTATTAAAAAGACTGATCAAACAGCGGCAGATGCGCATCACCCTGGGATTGCCCGACGCTTTGGACTTAACCGTTATATGCGTGGAAGCGGGACTCGCCCTGGATCAGGCCATGATGCGCGTAGGTGAGGATTTGCGGCACGCGCATCGTGAACTCAGCGACGAGTTTCACATGGTCAACCTGGAAATGCGCGCCGGGAAACCACGGGCGGAAGCTTTACGGAACCTAACTTTGCGAACTGGCGTGGACGACATTCGGGCCCTGGTGGCAACTCTGGTGCAGACAGACCGGTTTGGAACCAGCGTGGCACAAGCTCTGCGCGTGCACTCCGATTCCCTGCGTACCGAGCGGCGGCAGCGTGCCGAAGAGCAGGCCGCCAAAACTACTATTAAAATGGTCGTACCGCTTGTGCTGTTTATTTTACCTTCCATTATTTTCGTGACTCTCGGTCCGGCAATAATCCAACTGGTGCGCACTCTAGCGCCAGAGGCCGGCCGTTGAGGATGGCAGGCATCCATAAACTCCCCCAGAGTTTGTGCTAAGGAATTGGTGAGTAGGAGTAGCGATGCTGGGCCCCAAAGGATACGCCTTTAACCGCACCCGGAAAGCTTATCTAGCGACCCAACTTGCGGTCGCGGATACGCATTGGTCGAGGCTGCGCGGCCTAATGGGAACGGCTGCTGAAGCATTTTCCGGCGGCAGCGGGCTGTGGATTAATCCGTCGCATGGAGTCCATAGCTTTGGCATGAGATTTCCCATTGATGTGGCTTATCTTGATGCCGGAAAAGCGGTCATATATATGGCGCACCGGTTGAGGCCATGGCGAATGGCTCCGGTCAACATGAAAACAAAGTCGGTGATTGAGCTGCCCGGAAATACGTTGCAATCAACGGGTACTGCCATCGGCGACCAGATTGAAATCATCTTGGGCGAGTCGTTGAAGCCCGAGGTGGCATGAATCGTGAAAATGAATGACGACCTAAAACTTTTGGTGGAATGGTCTTCTCCGTGGGAGGAGTTCCGGACCGCCGTTCGTCCGGCATTGGCTCGCTCGGCCAAGCCACTGGAGGCGGAAGCCCATAGCGGATTGTTTCCCGGCCGGGGCATGACTATTGCGCTGGCTACAGAGACCGCTCTACTGATCGCGTTCCTATTTCTGCCGGCAAAATTTGCGAGCACACGGTCGAGCCAGGCGGCACAACCGCCAAAATACGACGTAATTTATTTTTCTGGGGATGAACTGCCCAGCACCCAAGACGCGGGCGGCGCGCGTTCCGGCCGGTCGGGCCGTTCGGGCGGTAGGGAAGGCCATCATGCCACCCAGGTCATTCGCGTTGCGAGAGGCGACTCGGTGAGAGAAAAAGTTGCCGACGCTCCGAAGCTCAACCTTCCGCATTCCGATTCGGCGGTAGCGAACCTGCTTGCCTATAAGAGTGTTGCGGGCCCGCCTCCGGTACAGGGCATGGAAACCTCGGGAAGGCAGGCGGATATGGCGGTAACAGCTGTGCCTCCTCCAGCGGCGATGCAAAGCGAAAATCTGCAACGCGCCCCGGATTTGGCTGCCAGCGCGATTGCGCCGTCTCCCAGCGCGACGCAACATGAGCTAAATTCGCGCCGCGTGTCAGGATCGCGAGTGGACGTGGTTCCTCCGCCGGTTTCGCTTCCCGATGAAGTTGCGATATCGAATCCGCACCTCACCTTGCCCCAGTCCCTGGTTGTGGCTCCCGCTCCTTCGGTAAGACAAGCAAGAAACGCCAGAGGGCGGGCCGGTACCGACGATTTAGCGGATCAAAGAGTCGTTCCACCGTCTCCCGAGGCGGCGAATGTGTTAAATGGCCGGCAACAAGTGGGTGTCGGAAACGCTTCCGTAGTGGCACCAGCTTCCGATCTCAGCGCTGTCGCAAGCGCGCGCCATGCGGGAAACTTCGGCGATTCCAGAGTGGTGCCGCCTCCAGCCGAGGTTAGCGGCTCTTTGACTGGACGGAAAAACGGTTTGTCGGATGGGGGTTCTGTGGTTGAACCCGCGCCGTCGGCTTCCGCCGCTGCAATCTCAAGCGGGCATCGCGGGTCGGGAGGGTTGAGTTCTCGAGTGGTTCCTCCACCTGCGGAAGTCAATGGTTCAATCACTGGCAGGGCAAATGGGCTTCCAGAAGTAAGTCCGGTGGTGCAGCCGGCGCCTTCGGTTTCGGGTTCCGTTTCCCACCGCCGATCCGGCAGTTTGGAGGGATCCAAAGTTGTTCCTCCGCCTGCGCAAGTGGATGGTTCGATCACCGGTAGAACGAATGGCCTTCCGGAAGTCAGTTCGGTTGTGCAGCCGGCACCGTCGGTTTCGGGTTCGGTGTCTCACCGCCGGTCTGACAGCCTGGAAGCCTCACGGGTAGTGCCTCCGCCAGCCGAAGTAAATGGCTCATTAGACAATAGGGCAAATGGATTTTCCGAGGCAAATGCTGTAGTCCAACCCGCTCCGTCAGCTTCATCCAGCGCCATTTCCGCTAGCCGACGACAGCGGGGGAATCTGGATGCGAGGGTCATTCCTCCTCCAGTGCAAGCGAGCGGTTCCTTGGTGCGCCAGGGAAATCAGTCTTCCCAAGCGAACCAATTGTCCCCGGCAAATTTTGTGGTTCAACCTGCGCCCTCCGTTTCGGGAGATTCGGGTTCCAGCAGTCATCGCAGGTCCGGAAGTTTGGATAATACCCGTGTAGTTCCTCCAACCGCGCAAGCCAATGGCTCTTTGACCAGCAGGGTAAATGGGCTTTCCGAAACGCCTTCCGTGGTCCAACCCGCACCGTCAGCTTCCGCCGCTTCGGCTTCGAGCGTTCAAGGCAGACATGCGCCGTCGACCACGACCATGGCTGAAGCTGTGGTTCCACCCTCTCCGGCGCTTACAAACGGGGTGGTGTTATCCGCGAGGCCAGGGTCGAAATTGGCTTCCCCGAGTGGCTCGGAGGGATCGCTCGCGATGTCTCCGGCGGGCGGTGCGCATCCGGGATTAGGCGGGACGGGAAACGGCGCCGGCATAAGTAACGGAAACGGATCCGGAAGCAGCACATCCGGCGAAGACCCCGGAGCAAAGACGGCGGGGACTGGACAAGGATCCAGCGAAATGGCCAAGAATGGGATTTCTCCGTTCCCGGGCGCGGGAGGGGCTGGTAAGGGCACAATTGCACCTCCGGTGATGCCGGGAGTTTCCGTGTCTGGCGGAGAGAGCAACAACATCAAATTGCCCAGCTTCGGGACTGACGGAGCGCCGATTGATCCGGCTCACTCGCCGCAGATTACGAATCCCGGCGGACCGGGTATTACAGTGGTTGCCAGCGCTCATTCGGGCGGAGCTTTTAATTTTTACGGAGCGCTGAAAGGCGACAAGGTTTACACCATTTATATTGACACCGCGCTGGGGACCGCAGTCATGCAGTTTGCCGATCCCAAATCGGCAACCCAAGCCTACTCTGAGGAATTGACAGCCCCTCAGGCCCTGCGCGCTGATGTCCCTTCCGATATGCCGGCTTCGCGCCTGGTAATCGCATGTACGCTCGATCGCACCGGTGTGATACGAGCGGCGCGAGTGGTGAACGCGAATTCGCCGGAGCTTTCCGCCAAGGTGATGGCCGCGCTTGCCGGCTGGAAATTCCGTCCTGTTCTTCGTGGAAGTCAGCCAGTCGAAGTCAACGCGATTCTAGGCTTCGACATCGATACCAACTAAAATTGAGACTTTGGACCCCTTAAAAATCGGAAAGGCCTTTCCGGCCCGATTCAATTTTTATCGAGAGTTTGTTGCGGCTGAAAGCCCTGCGCCAGTCAGTAGGTTCCATGGCCGAGGCGCTCGAATAGTTCGGCGGTCCCATCCTCATAATCCGGCTTCCATTGCGGCGATTCTCTGAGAATGCTGGATAAAGAAGATTGAGTAGGAACGAGAATCCAATTGACGTGCTGTCGATCGAGCATTTCGCTCCATTCCGGTGTAACGTGAATGACCCGCAAATACTGCTTCAAAAAATTCTCCCCGTACAAGTCATGGCGATCGTCAATGACAACCTTGGATTGCGGGTATAGCCGGTAAATCAAATATCCTCCCCAATAATCGGGACAGAAGATCGGATCATGGACGCGCCGGGACTCGATGAAGTCGGTCGCCTGCACCGGAAACCGCTTGGGGCTGAACCCGGAATTCATCCATTGATGATTACCAAGTTTTCCGCCGTGTGCGCAAATGATGCCGAGAATAATCGCCAATACAGGCCAGACATGCCAATGAAGGCTCATTTCCGTGGCGTTCATACGATTCGAAAACCGCGTCAACCGGGAGAACAGTTCTCTCAATCGGGGTGCGATTTCGGGGCTTCCCGCGCCCCTCGCGACGTTCGCGGTCAGCATCGGTGCGGTAATCAGAACCAAGAGTATTGCCGATACCGGCAAGTTTCGCGAGGAATAGAGCCCGCTATACGCGGCGAAAAGAACCACCAGCAGCCTCGCCGGGTTAAGTTTTTGCCGGTAAGTCGCAAGCGCGACCAGAGTGATTAACAAGATAGCCGCAAAACATTTCTGGGCGGCGAGGTGAAAATTTGGCGAGAGAAATTCGTCGATGTGATCCATCAAAAAGCGATTTCCCAGATATCCGTAGATGTGCGAGTAGAGCTCATAGCCGAAAGGATTGATCAGGCTGGCAATTAACGATAAGCCAAAAGCCATTGCAAAATACCGTAGCTTGCCGCGCGTCGGAGCGGCGTCGTTCACCTTGCGGCTGAAGATCAACTGGATCGCCGCGCCTGCGCTGTAGAACGCGACAAGTACAAATCCAATGAGAAAGCCGCCATGTAAATTGGTCCACAGCAGCATCAGCAGCGGATACCAGATGAGATGCCGATAAGACGGGGGACCTGGCATGGAGGCGTCGGACTCCAGCAGATCAAACCAAATCACCGCGAACAGCCAGCTCAACACGTGCGGCCGCGCCAGGAAATGAATGCTGGCCGCGCCGATTGCTATCAATAACAACAATAGGGCGATTGGCAGCCCGCCTCCGCGCTTCAGTGCAATCCGCAACGCGAGGCAAAATGTTGTTGCAATCACAATGGCGGTAAACAACGCGACGCCGTTCAGTCCAAGCCAATGATGAATGGACGCAATGACAATGTCGTAAAGCCACTCCCACGAGTACCAGATGTGGCCGCCCATGGTGGAAGAAAATGGGTCGGTGCGAGTAATGGCGCGCGTGTGCAGAATCTGCTCGCCATTGCGAATGTGCCATCCGATGCCGGCATCTCCTAATAGACGCGAACCGAAGGAGCCGCAGCTCAAGGAAAACATTATTACGACGAAGAATAAGTCGCTTACCGAGGGCGCGAGGAATCGAAACCACCCGGTGTGAAGTCCGCCGCGAATCGATTCCGATGCGATTGCGTCTGTGGAGTTGGAACTCAAAAGTCTAGCGCCTCTGTCCCGCTTATGTTAGCTGATTGCTTGGTTTAGGCCCGCCATCACTGAACTTAAAACATAAAAAGTTCCGACTCCATTCGCGTCAATTTTGAATCTAAGAGGCGAGGTTTGACCATGGCGAAAAACGACAAGGCACACGTGGTGATCGTGGGCGCCGGATTTGGCGGTCTTCAGGCGGCACGAAGACTGGCGCACGGTTCCTTGCGTTTGACGCTCATTGATCGAAGAAACCATCACACCTTTCAGCCCTTGCTCTACCAGGTTGCGACCGCTGGATTATCCCCGGGTGAAATCGCCGCCCCGATTCGATGGATTGTTCGAGGCGATACCAATGTTGAGGTAATGCTGGGCGAAGTGCAGAACTTTGATCTGAATCGGAAGGTCGTGAAGTTGCACGAATTCGAAGTCCCTTACGATTATTTAATCGTAGCCGCGGGCGCCGGTCATTCATATTTTGGTCATGAAGAGTGGGAGCCTCTTGCGCCGGGATTAAAAACGATCGAGGACGCGCTTGAAATTCGCCGGCGCGTGCTGCTTGCGTTCGAGCTCGCCGAGCGACAGGCGATTCGCGGCGAAGGACAGGTGCAGCTCAACTTCGTGGTTATCGGCGGGGGACCGACTGGGGTCGAATTGGCGGGAACTTTGGCGGAGATTGCAAATCGCGCGTTGGTTACGGAGTTTCGGAGCATTGACGCCCAGCGCACGCGGGTCATTTTGTTGGAGGGCGGCCCTCGCGTTCTACCGAGCTATGCCGAAGATCTCTCCGCCAGCGCGCAAAAGCAACTAGAAAAATTAGGGGTTGAAGTTCACACGTCAACAATGGTGACAGGCGTGGAACCGGCTTGTGTGTTGACCTCTAAAGGAAGTTTCGCGGCGGCAGTCACGCTGTGGGCGGCTGGGGTCGCAGCGTCTCCGCTGGGGAAGAAACTTGCGACGCCTATGGATAAGGCGGGGCGGGTTCTGGTTAATAAAGATTTGAGTCTTCCGGAACATCCCGAGGTTTTTGTAGTGGGCGATCTCGCGTCGCTTAAAGATTCGGAAGGAAATCCGGTTCCCGGAGTCGCACCCGCTGCCATGCAGGAGGGAATTTTCGCGGCGCGCAACATCGAACGCGATCTAGCGGGCAAGCCTCGTGAAGACTTCCGTTATTTGGATAAAGGAAGTCTAGCTACCATCGGGCGCGCCGCGGCGGTAGCGCAATTCAAAAAAATACATATTTCGGGCTATCCCGCATGGCTGGCTTGGCTGTTCGTCCACATTTTCTTTCTGATCGGATTTCGAAACCGGTTAATCGTTATGATTCAGTGGGCTTCGGCATACTTTACATATGAGCGCGGAGTGCGTTTGATTACCGGAGATGCTCCGCTGCCGGGGTGGTCCGAATTGCTGAAGGAAGAAGGGCTGGCTGAGAACCATGTCGAAACAGCGAAGGCAGGTACTATCCATTGACGGCGGAGTTTTCAGGTTGATAATGGTAACTGTCCCGAACTTAGAGACGTTGGTCCCCAGCTTGCGAGGGATCCCGATTCGTCCTACCCGCGTCTGAACGTTGTACGCGCTTGAATCGCAGCGACCCGCGCGGAAAGCGCACTCGCTGCTAACTCGATGCCTTCTCGATTGCTTAAGAACTTTCTGTTGGCTGTTTTCGCGCTCGCATTTTGTGCAAACGGTTCTGCCGAAGTTTTAAAGATCGTCGTTAACGACACTATCCAACCCATAACTGATGAATATATTGGGCGCGCTTTGGTGGAAGCTGCCCAGCACAAAGACGAAGCTGTACTCATTGAATTGAATACGCCGGGCGGTTTGCTCGATTCGACTCGTGACATCATCCAGAAAATTCTGGCGTCTCCAGTTCCAGTCATTATCTATGTTACGCCGAGCGGCAGCCGGGCAGCGTCGGCCGGCTTCTTCATTTTGGAAAGCGCAGATGTAGCTGCAATGGCTCCGGGAACCAATACGGGCGCAGCCCATCCCGTTTCTATCGGCGGCGGCAAAATGGATGATGTGATGAAAGAAAAGGTCGAGAATGACGCCTCTGCGCTGATGCGTTCGGTAGTCTCCAAGCGTGGACGCAACATTGACGTGGCTGAAAGCACGGTGCGGCAATCCAAATCATTCACCGAGCAGGAGGCACTCTCGCAGAAATTAATCGACTACGTGGCCTCGAACGAGCAGGATCTGTTCAAGCAAATGGATGGTAAGCCGGTCAAACGTTTCGATGGTCAAGTGGTGACGCTGCGGTTGGCGGGCGAGCCGGTGCGATTCTTCGATATGACGCTGAAGCAGCACATCCTCGCCTACATCATGGATCCAAACGTCGCCTTTATTCTGCTCGCCATAGGGGCGCTGGCGCTATACGCCGAGTTCAATCATCCGGGTGCGGTGATTCCAGGGACGGTAGGCGTGGTATTTGTGTTGCTATCGATCTTCGCCTTGAATCTGCTGCCCACAAGGTTTGCCGCGGTAGTTCTCATCCTGGCGTCATTCGCACTGTTTGCTTTAGAAGCGAAATTCGCTACGCACGGCGTCCTCGCAATCGGTGGCATCACGACCTTGACGCTCGGAGGACTGCTTCTCGTGGACGCCCCCATCCCAGAGATGCAAGTGCATCTTTTAACCGCACTGGCGGTGAGTATTCCAATTGGAGTAATCACCGTCTTCCTCATGAGCATCGCGCTCAAGGCGCGGGCAAATAAAGTAGTCACGGGATCGCAGGGATTGCTAGGCGAGATCGCTCTGACTCAAACGGCGCTTTCTCCATTGGGAAAGGTTTTTGTCCACGGTGAAATTTGGGATGCGGTTTCATCCAACCCAGTGCTCGCGGGTCAGCCGGTGATCGTTCGCCAAGTCGAGGGGTTGCAGCTCCGCGTCGACCCTGTGCGTTCGGCGCAAACAAACTGAGTCCCAGCTTCGCTTGCTGTATCTCGCGAGACAACCCCATGTGCGTTGAATGAAACTGATTGCGGTTAAGAAGTGCGGTACAATCCGCCTCAGCGCTGCGTACCGTTCGCGGAGGTTCTGATGGAACTGGGATTTGGCTTCACAACCATCGTCATCATCATTGTCATTCTTTATCTACTGAGCTCGATCAAGATTCTTGCCGAATACGAACGCGGAGTAATTTTCCGGCTGGGACGCCTGCTCCCCGATGCCAAAGGACCAGGAATTATTTTGGTCTTTGCCCCCATTGACCGCATGGTTCGCGTCTCGCTGAGACAGGAGGCCCTCGAAGTGCCTCCGCAGGACATCATTACTCGCGACAACGTTACTCTGAAAGTGAATGCCGTCATCTTTCTACGCGTGATTGATCCGCGGCGGGCCGTGGTTGAAGTTTCCAATTACGTTTATCAGACTTCGCAATTTGCGCAAACAACTTTGCGCTCGGTTCTCGGCGAACAGGAACTGGACGAATTATTGTCGCATCGGGAAAAAATCAACCTGCGGCTGCAAACGATTCTGGATACGCACACCGCACCCTGGGGCGTGAAGGTCACCAATGTCGAGGTGAAGCAGGTGGATATGCCGGAATCCATGTTGCGAGCCATGGCGAAACAGGCGGAGGCAGAACGCGAAAAGCGATCGAAAATCATCCATGCGGAGGGCGAATTCTCCGCCGCTCAACGTTTGGTGGATGCGGCTGCGTTGCTGGCGACCGAACCCGTCAGCGTGCAACTACGATATTTGCAAACCTTGACCGAAATTGGGGTGGAGAAAAATACCACCGTAATTTTCCCGGTGCCGGTCGATTTTTTCTCCGGACTTCAAAGGATGTTGGGGAAACCAGATGCTGATGGGGGATCAGCGCCAGCGCCGCGCACTTTATAAAGGAACTCATGGTTATGGCTGCATCTCAGGACACGGAAATCACGCTCGGTACCGGCCGAATGCTGAGCCTGTTTTTCGGATTGGTAATCCTTTGTGCGATATGTTTTGGACTGGGATTTTCCGTAGGAAAAAATTCCGTAAAAACACAGAACGAGCCTTCCGCGGCAATCCCTCTCGATAAAGCTGTAAAGCCATCTTCGCCGGCCGGTTCAGCCAGTCAAGCGCGACAGTCGGGGGATATGACATTTTACAAGGCAGTCGGACAGAACAGCGCCGACACGGAATTGCCATCCGCGGCAAACAGTTCCAAGCCGGACGGCGCCAAAGAGAACCCACCAGATACAAATCCCGCTACGGCTGCGAGTGGATACTTTGTGCAGGTGGCTGCGGTGAGCAAACAGGACGACGCGGACGCGCTGGTCGATGCCTTGAAAAAGAAACAATATTCCGCAGTCGCCGCGCAAACCTCTTCCGACAAGCTCTATCACGTTGAGGTGGGGCCATTTGCGGCGATCAAAGACGCGGAGAACATGCGAACCCAGTTGCTCGCCGATGGCTACAATCCGATTCTCAAGAAGTAAGCGACTATCCGGCGGCAGCGGCGAGAGTTTTCTGCAACAACCGCCGTGCTTGTGATATCAGATCTCCAACTTCAAACGGCTTCACCAGATATGGGATGCCTTTTTCCTGAAGGAAGGTGCGCTCTTCCGGTTCGGCAATGCTTGAAAATGTGAATAGCAAATGTGATGCGAGTTCCGGACTTTTCTCGGAGATCCACTCATGCACCTGTTGAGGATTCCACCCTCCCGGCATCTTTCCGTTCATAATCAATGCGTCGAAGCGCTGGCTGATCAAACGTAGTTTCGCATCGTCCCAGTTCGTCAGAGTAACCACCTCGGCCCCAGCTCCGCTTAGCACATCACTCTCGAACTCAATGACGGCTTCTTCATCGTCGACCAGCAGGATTGCTCCCTCCAGCACCACTTCGCGCCGTTGCTGAGGCGCACTGTAGTCGGCACCGACGGCTCGTCCTGCTGAAGGCAATCGCACTTCGATGATGGCGCCGCCGTCCGGCGAATTCCGGGCGGAAATATCGCCGCCGTGTTCTTTCACAATGCCGTAGCAGATGCTCAAACCAAGACCGGTTCCTTTGCCCACGCTTTTGGTCGTATAGAAGGGCTCGAAGATACGCTTCGGCTCTTTGATTCCGCGGCCCGAATCTTGAATCTCGATGTGGACGCAGTTTTCGGCGCTGTAGCTGCGCACTTTCAGAATATTGGCATTGCCGGATTCAAGCATCGCGTCTACTGCATTGTTAATAATATTTAGAAACACCTGCTCCAGTTGATGAGCATCGCCGGTCACCACTGGAAGACTGGCCTCGATATCTCGTTCGACTTTTATGTTATTGACCCGCATATCGTAGTCGCGGAGAGCCAACGTCTCATCCAGCACGTGTTGCACATTGATTTTTTGCTTGTGGGGCTTGCGCTGCCGCGCGAAGGAGAGCAGATTCTGCACAACGCGGTGAGTGCGCTGCGCCTGTTTGAACAGTTTCGCGACAAAATCACTGGCACGCTCGCTCAATCCTTCACTTTCCAATAATTGCGCGTAACCCAGAATCGCAGTTAATGGGTTGTTGAGTTCATGCGCGACGCCCGCGATCAACTGACCAACCGCCGACATTTTCTCACTTTGCAGAAGCTGTTCCTGGGCGTGCCGCAAATCTTCATATGCCTTGCAGGTTTCTTCGTACAATCTCACTTTTTCAATCGTGGTCGCCAATTGACGACCGATGGCGACCAACAGATTCTCGTCATTGTTCGTGTACTCCCGCAATTGGCCGCTGCAAATACCCATAATTCCGATGGGATGATCTTTTCCCCAAAGCAGTACCCATATCCACGAACTCGATTCGTCGCCCGCGCGGACAAAATTGGCGACTGTCGGGGGAAGGTGCGGGAGATAGTCTGCGGTAAGCACTTCGGTTCGAGACCGTGTCACCAGTTCGCCGAATCCATCCTCGAATCTGAGCTCTGAAAGCGCCATACGTCCGGATTCCGGCCTTCCCCATCCAGCGCGCCGGCGAAATGTAGTCGTATCTGAATCGCACAGGTAAATCGATCCAGTCTGCGCTCCCAGCAAAGAAATTACCTGACGCAGGGTGAGGTTGAGAATTTCGTCGAGATCGAATGACTGAGTTGCGATGACCGCCATTGCGTTGAGCGCATTTAATTCGCGATTGCGGCGGCGAATCTCGTCTTCCGCCCGCTTCTTTTCTGTGATGTCGAGCAGAAAACCTTGATAGCGTTCGATTTTTCCATCTGCGTCACGAGTAGCAAAACTGCTCTCGACAGCTGTCAGCAGTGTTCCATCTTTTCTGCGCAAGGTGACTTCGAAGTTTCGCACGTAATTGTGAAGTTCCACTTCGCGGCGGAAGGCTTGCCGTTGCTCCGCCGACGTACGCAGGTGAAGGTCGACATTCATCGCCATAAGTTCTTCGCGCGTGTGCCCGAACATTCTCACGAAGGCGTCATTGCAGTCGAGCAATTTGCCTTCCGGCGTCGCGACAAAAACTCCCTCCTGAACCTGCTCGAATAGTTGCCGGTATTTTTCCTCGGCGACGCGGCGATCGCTGACATCGCGCACTACGTGGATGGTTCCCTTCTGTTTGGCGCCCTGCTCCACATATGACGAACTCGAAACCATGGAAAATCCGCCGAAACAAGGATCCGGGCCTTCATGGAAACCTTCGTCGGTTTTCTCGCAATAGGGACAGTTCTTCCATGGACTGTCCTGCTGAAGTAAAACTTCCTCGCAACGTTTTCCAACCACATCGGCAGGTGCACGAACGAGCTTTTGCAACAGGGCGCGATTCGCCTTCATGATTCGATAGTCAGAGTCATGCAGCAGTACATAATCCTGAATGGAATCGAAGGTGTTCGTCCATTGCCGGTGAGAACGCAGGATTTCGTCCATCAATCGCAGATTTTCAACCGCGAGGCCGAGTTGGTGGGCACTGTTGCTCAAAAACTCGAGGTCTTCGGGGGAATACTCAACACGCCGCCGGTTCCCGAGTGAGAGCATACCAATCACTGATTTTTTTCCGACTACGGGAACGACCAGAACGTGATGAAAGCGTTCCTTTTCGAAGTAAGGCCGAATGCTTTGCGGGGCGGTTGCGGTCTCGACTACGACCGGGGAATTGCCGTTCAAAATGCTTTTCAAAAAGTCATCGACTGCAACCGCATTTCTTTCTTTCAGAAAGTCCTCAGACAGGCCGACATTCTGGACGAGCACCAATTTGTCATTTTCCAGCAGACGGACCCATGCGGCCCTGGCCGACATTAAGGACTGCAACTTCTCGAGGGCGGTAAGTAACATTGGGCCGTGTTGTTGTTCGCGTGTAATGCTTATTGTCACGGCATTCAATACACCCAGGCGCCGCGTACGCATTTGGGAATCTTCGAAGACCAATAATAGGATGCTGCAGCCGAGCAGCAGCTCGATCATCCGCTGTGAACCCATTGGGAAATATCTGTCTACGGGAGCCCAGCTCAGATGAATAAGCAACAGGCTAAGGCAAAGCAGCCACGGTCCGAGTTCCCAGCGTGCTCGCCGGAATCGCATGAGTTGAATCACGGCGGAAACCGCAACAATGCGATACGAGACCTCGAGCACAATGCGCAGGACAAATAAATTGGGCCACACCAGCGCCCTGGTTACTGCCAGCGCGACGAGTAAGACCAGTGCCGGGAGCAAAAATATAACGAGCTTTTGCGCGTGCGAGTATACGAAAATTGCGGCCGAAAAAAGGCACACTGCTAAAACAAACTCCGCCTGCGAAATCGCAACGATGTCCCGTTGCTGCAATCCGGCAGGAGTAATGCTGGTTGAGAGCAGATAGGTGAGCCAGCCCACAATCCAGGTCAGGAGATACCTTTCCCGAAATGTACGGAAAACCAGCAAGCTGGCAGCCAGGGTGAACAGGCCGCTCAATTCAAGATTCGGAGCTATAAAGCTGGCCGCATTCCAGCCGCTGGAGGCAAAGATATTCATCGCAATGACGAGCTACACCCTTCTCCTTGATATCACGCCTCCATGGAGTGCCAGTGCCCTTTCCACTAACCCCCAGTTACTTTCGGCATGAACTCCTTAAGCTAGAATTGGCTTACACTGGTAACCGCTTATATGCCTGCCGACCGCATTCTGATCGTGGATGACGAAGAAGCAATCCGCGAGATTGTGTCTTCCATGCTGACTGCTGCGCATTACAAGTGCAGTCAGGCAGGCTCAGGCTTACAGGCTCTCGCGCTACTTGAATCGGGCGAAGAATTCGAGCTCATGCTATCGGATTTAATGATGGCTGACCTCGACGGCATCGGCTTGCTGGAACGTACGAAGGAACGTTTCCCCGATCTGCCGGTGGTGATGGTTACCGCGGTTCACGATATTTCCGTTGCGCTGGCGGCTATACGAAATGGGGCGTATGACTATCTGCTCAAGCCTTTCGAAAGAGAACAATTATTGGCCACGGTTCGGCGTGCGTTAGAAAATCGCCGCCTGAAACTTGAGAACCGCGCTTATCAAACCAATTTGGAAGCCCTGGTTACAGCCAGAACTGAGCAACTGCGAAAGGCTATTGGAACGCTGGAGCGCTCCTATGACATTACGCTCGAAGCTTTGGGTGATGCTCTCGATTTAAAAGATGCGGAAACTGAAGGGCACTCGAAACGGGTTACTGCGTTCACTATCGCGATCGCTCGCGCGATAGGGTTATCGTCTGATCAAATTCGTGTGATTGCCCGCGGCGCATTTCTGCATGACATCGGCAAGATGGCTATCCCTGACGCAATTCTGCGCAAGCCCGGCGCGCTCACCCCGGATGAAGTCGTTATCATGCGCGAGCACTGTTACCGCGGCTATCAAATGCTGCGAAAAATTCCTTTTCTGGCTGAAGCTGCGGAGATTGTTTATTCCCACCAGGAGCGTTTTGACGGAACGGGATACCCGCGCGGATTGAAGGGTGAGGGAATCCCGCTGGGGGCGCGTCTTTTCTCGGTAGCAGACACGCTGGACGCGATTACTTCCAATCGACCTTATCGTCCAGCGCAGACTCTGGACGCGGCAATCGAAGAAATACAGAAATGGTCGGGACGACAGTTCGATCCCGAAGTTGTAAAAGTTTTTGTTTCGATGCCGCAGAATATCTGGGACGATCTTCGCAAGGAGATTGACGCTCAGATTTACCGCTTCGCTTATTCCGCGTCCGCCAACAAGTTATCGTAAAACTATTTGGGCAGACGGCTCGGATCCAAAACCACATCACGTTGAATCACCATTTCGATGGATGTGCCCACGTCCATTTTCACGTCGTTGCCGCGGCCTAACATAGCGATCGCAACTCCCGCCGCTCCTCCAAGACCAGCGCCAATGCCCGCCCCCATCCGGCTTCCAGTGCCTAGCGCTCCGATGATCGCGCCGCCCTCCGCACCTTCGATTCCGCGTTCCGCGGCCTTGCCCGCTTTGTCGCCCTTCTGGCTGTCGGCTTGCACGGTGCCTTCGGGATTCTTAACGTCGGCTTTATCAACTCCAGGCGCGTTCTGTAATGCTCCCGGCATCACGACGGTATAGCCGCTGGGGTAGATCAGCGTAGTGAAATGCATCAAAACTTCGGCGCGTCCCTTGAGCCGCCCCGCTCGCTGAATGTGGGTAATTCGGCCCTGCACATAAGTTCCCGGGGGAACCACAATCCGTTCATTAATTACAACGGGAAATGTGGTCTCGGCGTAGACGGCATCGCCTTCGCGGCTGGCTTTGGTTGAGATCGCATGCTTCAGCACGACCGGGACTTTCGTGCCCGAAGGAATAACCAATTGGCCGGCGTCGGGGAGGGACGTTGAACTTAGACCGGGGCGTGTTGGGACTGAAGTTGAGCCGGGGGCTGATGCTTGGGGGACGGCGCTCGATTGCCCTAACGCAAAAGACGAGAACAAAAGCAGCGCTACGATGCTCACGACAAGCCCTCTTTTACAGCGAAAATAATTCTACGTTCCTACGCGTTTCGTCTGTCCTTCTCTGATGTTGCCCATGAACTGGGACTGTAGCCTCTGAGCGCAAAGCTCGCCACAAACGTACAACGTTCCCTCGCGTGCGGCAATGTCTTCATCCCACGCGCACAAGTAAAGCACGGGACGGTTGAACTCTCCAAAAGAGGTCCAAAGCAGCCACCAGCGGTCGTTAGTTTGCTTGAGCGCGCCGCAATTCGGTCCTGCGCAACGATAAAAGAAACTGGGGATTGGGTTTTCGGAGTTTCGCATTTCCATTCGATAGCTTTCGCAATGAGCCGGTCTGCAACGAAATTTGCGGACCCATTGTAGCGGATGGAACCATTCGCCGCACCAGCACGAAGAGGCTATTGATAGATTAAATATTTCTGCCGGGCTTGCTGGAATTTCTCCAGGTTATCTCTCCAGTCTTCGGCGATGCGGCGCGGGTCTTTTCCACTGGAAATTGCGTCGAAGACTGACTGATTCAACAGAAGCTCGATCATTCGCTGCATGTCAAAATTCTGCGGATACAATTTGTGCAGCGCCGATGCCAGTTCGATACCGAGTTCCGGGCTGTCAAACGCATTTCTATCGGTGAGCATGATATTGACGCCTTCGCATTCTTTGCCGGCATAGTTGCTGGCGGAGGGCGTGAAACCTACGGGCACAAACCGAACGCCGGAGATATTTCGCGAATTCATATAAGCGGCGAGTTCGCGGCTCTTTATCCATGGAGCGCCGACTACTTCAAAAGGAGTATCGGTTCCACGGCCTACCGAAACGTTCGTTCCCTCAATTAATCCGACTCCGGGATACAGGATGTTTTCGGTAAGGCTACGCAGATTTGGTGAGGGATTAATCCAGGGCAGCGCGGTTGAATCGTACCAGTCACCGCGAATCCATCCTTGCATGGGCACAACTTCCAAATGAGCGTTGATGTTGTGCTCGGCGTTGAACATTTTCGCCAACTCGCCCATGGTCATGCCATGGCGAACTGGAACCTGATCGTAATTAACGAAACTCTGGCGTCCTGCATCTGGAATTGGGCCCTGCACAAACGATCCAGTAATTGGATTTGGCCGGTCCAGCACAATGATTTCGGTTCCAGTTTTAGCCGCGGCTTCCAGGAAATAACCAAGTGTAGTTTCGTATGTGTAGAAGTACGTCCCCGCATCCTGAACATCGATGACCACGGCATCGAGCGTCTTGAGAATGTCGGCCGATGGCCTGCGGGCGGCATCAGTCCCTCCATAAACGTTGTAGATGGGAATGTGAGTTTGGGAATCGACCTGGGTTCCCATGTTCGTCGTATCCAACGTGCCCGTGACCCCATGCTCGGGACTGAAAATAGCGTTTAACGAAATTCCGGGCGCGTGCGCGAGCACATCAATAGTGCGACGCCCTTGTGAATCGATGCCCGTCTGATTGGTCAGCAAGCCGACTTTCCGCGTTCCTGAGGCAGAATGGAGCACATCGAAATTACGCGCTTCGAGCACGTCAATCCCCACCAGAACTGAACCGTTTCTCACCGCCATCCGCCGGGCTGCCGTTTGTGCTTCGTTGTAGCCGGTGAGGCTTTTCCAGCGAAGCTCTTCTTTTTCGCCGACCGTCAATTTCAGATCTGCGGCCACGGCGGTGGAAACTTTGGCACGCAATGCAATTGCACTTCCTTTGCCACTGGGATGAACGGCATTGGTCAGCAGGATTATGAATGTGCGGGTGGTGGGATCAATCCATAGCGAAGTGCCGGTGAAACCGGTGTGCCCGAAAGACCCCACGGGAAGCAGGCTTCCACGGTCGCTGGAGAAAGGCGAATCGATGTCCCAGCCGAATCCGCGCAGTACATCGGAGGTCGGAGGCTGTTGCGGCGTGGTCATTTTCTTGACTGAGACCTGAGAAAGAATCGAGCTGCCTTGCACAAGAGCTACGGCAAATTTCGCGAGATCGTCGACAGTCGAAAATAAGCCGGCCTGGCCGGCGACCCCTCCCATGCGACGCGTGGTGGGATCGTGCACGATTCCGCGCATCATTTTGCCTCGCTCATCATATTGCGTTGGTGCGATTCGTGCCTTCCATGATTCTGGCGGGAGAAATCGCGTGTGCATCATTCGCAAGGGCAAGAAAATATGTTTTTCGGTGTAGTCCTCCAGACGCTCGCCCGACATTTTTTCAATCAGCGCACCGAGGACAAGGAAATTTACATCGCTGTATAGAAATTTCGAGCCCGGCGGAAAGATTGGCTTTAGCGCATAAGCTAGTTGATATGCGGCTGCGCGGCCTTCCCATGGCTGTCCAAGATCCAAGTCCGGCGGCAATCCTGAATGGTGGGTCAAGAGTTCCCGGATGGTAATGTCTTCCTTACCATTTGCCGAAAATTCCGGAAGGTACTTGGCTACCGGATCATTGATTCGAATTTTCCCTTGCTCGACAAGTTGCATCACGGCGGTAGTGGTAGCGATTACTTTGGTTAACGACGCCAAATCAAATATCGTGTCCTCGGTCATCGCCTCGCGATGAGGCTCCAGGGAGCGATAGCCTAAGGCTTTGCGATAAATGACCTCGCCGTTATGCCACACCAGCAGAACTGCGCCGGGGATTTCGCCATCGTGAATCGCGTCCAGTACAATTCGGTCAAGCACAGCAGCGCGATTGGTCTCTTTCGCCACGCCCCAACAATCGGGCGAGGCTGAGCAAACTAAAAAGATAGCCGCAACCAAACCGAAGACTAAACTGCGCCAGTGCGACAATGGAGATAGGGATTGAATGCTTCGACTTTACACAAACGGAGGGTGGCAGCTCAAGAAATCGGCGCTCGTGTGCTCTGTCTGCAACCGCCAGTGCGAACTCGGAACCTCAGAGATTTAGTGGTACAGCGGTACCCAGTATGCGCGGAATATGAATTCGAGTTCAATGTCTTCGCCACTGATGCCTATATCTTATTCAGATCAGGATTCCGTTTTCGCTCGTCCATTTGAGATATTGCGGGCAGCAATTGTGAGACGCGCTTTCCCGGCGGTCGCGATTGCGGTCACACATGCAGGGGAAATTGTCGCATTGAAAGCGTGCGGCAGATTTACGTTCGAGCCAAATTCCCATGAAGCGATGCCAAACACAATTTTTGATCTGGCATCGGTGTCAAAAGTCGTGGCCACTACGACCATGGCGATGATTCCTTACGAGCGAGGTTTGCTAGATCTCGACGCGCCTATTGTTGCAATCCTGCCCGAATTCGCCGGGTCCGATTCGCGCCGTAAAACCATTACTGTGCGGATGCTGCTGGCTCATTCCTCTGGCTTGCCAGCTTACGGAAAATTTTTCCTGCTGACATCGAGTCGCGACGAACTGCTTTCGCTGGCCTTGACGGCTGATCTGGTGTCGGAACCTGGCACTCGCGCGGAATACAGCGATATCGGATTCATCATTCTGGGGGCGCTGCTGGAACGAGTTGCAGACGAGTCTTTGGTCAGCTTTTGCCAGAGAGAAATCTTCGGCGCGCTCGGGATGACGCAGACGATGTTCAATCCTCCCACCGCCTTGAGGCCTCTAATTCCGCCTACGGCGGACGATCGCAGCTATCGCCGCCGCCAGATTCAAGGCGAGGTACAGGATGAGAACGCGAGCGCGATGGGCGGCGTCGCAGGTCATGCGGGCGTGTTTTCGTCCGCAGGCGATTTGGCAATTTTTGCAAATGCCATGTTGCAGCGAGGCAATCACCTGGTTCGGCAAGAAACGCTGGATATGTTTACCCGGAAAGAAATATTCCCGGCAGGAACTTCACGTGCGCTGGGCTGGGATACGCCTTCTCTTCCTTCTCAATCCGGAAAATATTTTTCGCTGCGGTCGTATGGACATCTCGGATATACGGGGACGTCCTTGTGGATCGATCCGGAACGCCACCTGGCAATAGTTGTTCTCACGAATCGCACCTGGCCGGATTGCAGTAATCAATCGATCAAAACAGTGCGGCCTGCTTTTCATGATGCGGTCGTCGAGGCATTGCACCTTGAGGTGTGCGCTTGAAGAAAAACAACGGAAGGACTCTGGAGGAGCTGGCTACCGAACAAACAAATCCGGCGTCGGTTGATCTTGATCGCAAATCAGCTTTGCAAATCGTTCGCATCATGAATGGTGAAGACGCAAAGGTCGCAGCCGCTGTAAAAAAGGCGTTACCGCAAATTGCGAGAGCCATCGACGTAATCGTGGATTGCCTGCAAAATAAAGGCAGGCTGATCTACGTTGGCACCGGTACCAGCGGCAGAATCGCGGCGCTGGATGCGGCCGAATGTCCGCCAACATTTAATACCGACCCGAAGACCATTCAATTTATCATCGCCGGGGGACCAAAGGCTTTGGGCGCGGCTGTCGAATCGAATGAGGATTCTGCGGAACTCGGCGAGCGCGAAATGGCCAAGAGAAGGCCCGGTAAGAATGATGCAGTAGTTGGAATCGCGGCCAGTGGGCGCACTCCCTTCACCATAGCCGCAGTTCGTTATGCGCGCCGAAAAGGGGCAAAGACAGTCGCGGTTGTGTGCAATCGAGACTCCGCATTAGAAAAAACTGCCGACACCGCAATAGTCATAGAAACCGGACCGGAAGTGATTTCGGGATCGACCCGGATGAAAGCTGGAACCGCGCAAAAGATGGTGTTGAACATGCTTTCCAGCGCGGCTTTGGCGCGACTGGGTTACGTCTATGGCAATCTCATGATCAACGTTCGTCCCGGCAATACCAAGCTCGACGCGCGTGCGGTAAAAATTCTGGAGCGCGCGGCGGACATCCCGAAAAGCCGAGCGAAGAAGATTCTGAAAATTTGTCGCGGGCGGGTTCCCGAGGCGCTCGTAATGTTGCAAAGCGGAGTTAGCGCAGTGCAAGCGGAAAAGGCGTTGAAATCGGCTCACGGAAATGTACGGCAAGCGATCTCCGATGCAAGTCGCAAATCTAATTGCTAAAAGGCCGTGCCCTCTCGATTAAAACCTGTTTCCCACGACTCAGAGTATTCCCGCTAAAATGAAGGCCGGGAAATTCCACTATGGATAAATTTGTCATTCGCGGCGGAAATCCGCTGCTCGGAACGGTGCGCATCAGCGGCGCGAAAAATGCCGCTCTTCCTTGCATGGCCGCAGCCCTTCTTACAGAAGAGCCGGTCATTTTGGAAAATATTCCGCAAGTTCGGGATATCGAAACCACCCGCAAATTACTTGCAGCGATGGGAGCGGAAGTTGAGCTGGGTTATGGACGCGCCCAGCATCGCACAACTATTTGCTGCCGCAGTCTGGCTTCTCCTGAAGCTTCCTATGAACTGGTAAAGACGATGCGTGCATCGACGCTCGTGCTCGGCCCTCTGGTGGCGCGTTGCGGAACTGCGCGTGTGTCACTGCCTGGGGGATGCGCAATTGGCGCGCGGCCAATCGACCTGCATATCAAGGGACTGGGAAGCCTGGGCGCACAGATTTCGCAGGAACATGGATACGTGCAAGCCACCGCTGCGCGATTGAAAGGCGCAGAAATAGTTTTCGAAAAGATTACGGTCACCGGAACCGAAGATTTGCTTATGGCAGCTACGCTCGCAGATGGCGAAACCGTAATGCGCAACTGTGCGCTGGAACCCGAAGTAGTCGATTTAGCTGATTTGCTCAATAAAATGGGGGCGCGGGTTGAGGGCGCGGGTACTTCAACCATTCGCGTGATTGGAGTCGAAAAGCTGCACGGTGCGAAGCATCGCATTATTCCGGACCGGATAGAAGCGGCAACTTTTATTATTGCGTGCGCGCTCACTGCCGGCGATCTGAATATTTCGGGCTGCGATCCGCGGCATTTAAGTGCGCTGTTGGAAAAGTTAACTGAAATTGGAATCAAGACTTCGGTGGGCTCTGAATCTGTGCGAGTTATGGGGGAGGGCGCTTTCCGCGCGGCAGATATTGCGACCCAGGAATATCCGGGATTTCCCACCGACATGCAGGCTCAGTACATGGCTCTGGTGACTCAAGCGGAAGGAGCTTCGGAAATCACCGAAAACATTTTCGAGAATCGATTAATGCAGGCGCAAGAACTGGTGCGCATGGGAGCAAATATCAAGATTGAGGGAAGGCGTGCGACCGTTCGCGGAAAAACTCAATTGAGTGGGGCGGCGGTTCTGGCTTCAGATTTACGCGCCTCAGCCTCATTGGTGCTCGCCGCTCTAGTGGCAGATGGAGAGACAATTATTGACCGCGTTTACCACATCGATCGCGGCTACGAAAATATTGAAGAGAAGTTGCGCGGAGTGGGTGCCCAGATCCGCCGCATCGGCGAAATATTCCCCAAGCGTAAAGCTACGGCTACTTAACTGCTCAATCGCCGCCGCGCATTGCCGCTTTCCGCCCATTTCCATGCAGTCGAAACGATTTCTTCAAGTGAGCGTCGCGCCTCCCACTTCATCAACTTGTTAGCCCTAGTTGGGTCCGCAACTAAAACCGGAGGATCTCCCGCGCGACGCGGTGACAACCCGGTCGGCACTTTTCGGCCAGTCACTCTTTCGATAGTTGAGATTACTTCTGACACGGAATATCCCCGACCAGTACCCAAGTTCATTGCCGTCGAATTGCCCTGATCGAGGTAATCCAACCCAAGCACGTGTGCTTCCGCAAGATCGCTGACGTGAATGTAATCTCGTATGCAGGTGCCATCAGGAGTGGGATAGTCATTGCCAAAGACTTGCAGCGCCGACCGATTGCCTTCGATCGCTTCGAAAGCGGCCGGGATTAAATGGGTTTCTGGGTCATGCATCTCGCCAATCCTGCCACTCTCGTCGGCACCCGCGGCATTGAAATAACGGAAAGCTACAAAGCGCAGATCGTATGCCTTGGCATAGCTCTCCAACACGAATTCAAATGACAGCTTCGACAAACCATAAGGATTAACCGGGGACCGGGGATTATCCTCCGTCATGGGTACGTGAACTGGAACTCCATAGACGGCACAGGTTGACGAGAAGATGAATTTGCGCACAGAGGAATCCATGACGGCATTCAGGAGCGCGACACTTCCAATTAAATTGTTGTTGAAATACTTTCGCGGATTCTCGACCGATTCTCCGACGTAGGCGTGAGCAGCGAAGTGAACGACCGCATCTACGCGTTTCAAAAGAGGCTTCAGCTTCGAGACGTCTGCGATATCTCCCACAACAAGCTCGAAACCCTCGGCCAGAATTCGATGCCCGGTGGAGAGATTGTCGTAAATAATAACTTCACACCCTCTCTGCCTAAGAGCATGAGCGGTATGGGTTCCAATATATCCGGCACCCCCCACAACTAGAATCGCCAACATTCCCTCCAGCGGGAATAATAACCTCTTTAAATGGCGTTACGGAAAGGCAAATTCAATCCGAATGGGGTCCAAGAATGATTATCCGGGCTTCGATGGTTGTCGAAGTCCGGATACAGGAGTGATCCTCATTTATTTACAGCTACACTCAAACTCCAGCGCTGCCTCGTCGAGACAGATGAGTAATCAGCGTAATTACAAAAAACACCAGGAAAATGAAGAACAAAATCTTGGCGATACCCGCAGCCGCTATGGCCACGCCACCGAACCCAAAAATCGCGGCCACAATTGCTACTACGAGAAAGACTAGCGCCCAATAGAGCATGTGAGTCTCCTTTTCAGTCGTTTCAATTACCTTTACCTTCTAACTTCACGGTTAGCATAGGCACAAAGCGTTACTTTGGCGATAAGGCTGACAATGTAGTCCGGCAACCGATTTCATGTAGGAGCGCCATTGAATTAAGCCATTTTTCGGGCATCAGGAGCCGCTGGCAACAAACTGCGTAAGGTTTTGGCATTGTGAATAGCGTGTCCCCCAATGTCATTATTGAAATAAATCCATACCTGCCGCAGCGAACTCCATCGCTGGATACGTGCCGCCCGCCGGCGCAGGTATTCGCGCGGATAAATGCGGAATAACCCAGGTGGGTCCGTGAAATCTAACATAGCCAAAGTCCGCGGTTAATTCCTCCGGCCGTTCAACGCCCTGCCGGTCGTGCAGGCAAAGGCCCGCGTTAAAGCGCGCAAGCAGCTTGTAAACGGATGTGCATGCCCAGTTCGCATCCCTAGACTCAAGAACATATTGGTGTCTGGAGGGAAGAGCCTCCAGAAACTCTTCCAACCTTTGAGCGTTCGCCTGCCACCGGGGCGGCAATTGAAAGAGAATTGGACCCAGGGTTTCGTTCAATACTGTGACCTTGGAAAAAAACTTTTCAGAGGAAGTTCCAGGATCGATCAAACGCTTCATGTGCATGATGAAGCGGCTGGCTTTCACGCTGAAAATGAAATCCGCAGGTGCCATTTCACGCCAACGTATAAGCGCTTCTTCGGAAGGCAGGCGGGAAAACGTATTGTTTATCTCGACCGTGCTGTGCCTTAACTGATGCGTTAAAAATAACCCAGTGCGGTATCCGCGCGACATCCGCTCCATTTCCCACATTAAGAAGGAGCATGCTCTAGTCGACTGCAAATCCACGATCACGGAATGGACATCTTCTCGGATTGCGACAGCATCAGACAACGCTATCGAACGTCTTGACTATGAGGATCTCAGCTCTTGGGGAGTCAAATAAAGCTGTCATTACAACAAGTTCAAACATTGTTTTCGGGAATCATTACTCTGCTGTGTTGCCTCGTTATGGCGGTCTGCCTTGACACGAGTTCCTATGCGCAAGCTTCTTATCAAGGACAGACGGTGAGTTCGATCGGAGTTATCGCCGATCCGCGTCTCGACGTTGAAAAACTACGTCCTCTGATTACTCAAAAAGCCGGCCAACCGTACTCCGACGCAGACATTAAATTCAGCGTGGCAGCTTTGAAGAAAACGGGGAACTTCACAAAAGTGTCGATTGACGTTGAACCCGAAACAGCGGGCCTGCGCGTGAACTTCATACTGGAACCGGCGTATTACATCGGAGTGGTAAGTTTCACTGAGGCGACCAAGATATTTAGATATACGCGGCTTCTACAGGTCATTAACTATCAGGACGAAGCAGCTTACGACAAATCTCAAATACCCGGTCAAGAAAAACTGTTAATCGATTTCTTCAAGGCAAATGGTTTTTTTGCCGCGCAAATCCAAACGGACGTACAACTCGATGATGTTCATCAAATCGCCAATCCTATTTTCCGGGTGCAACTGGGTAAGCGCGCACGCATCGGTGCAATCAGCATTGATGGCGTCGCCCCGGATGAAATTGTCCGTCTTCTGCATTCGGTCCAAACATTGCGTGCCCATGCTTCGGGTGGTTTTCTTAAAGCAGGCAAGCCCTACACGGCGGAACGAATAAAATCCGCGGGAGGATTATTAAAGTCGTGTCTAGCGAAACAGCGCTATCTTGCGAGTCGCGTCACGTTCGATCCGCCGCAGTACCACCCCGACACAAATCGAGTGGACATTGCGATCGCGGTGAAGATGGGCCCAATGGTGGATGTTACGGCATCGGGAGCCAAGCTCTCCTTCATCGCATATCTTTCGAATCGAGAAATGAGAAAGCTGATTCCACTTTACAGCGAAGGATCCGTGGATCGTGATCTGGTTGACGAAGGTGAGGAGAACTTAGTCAACTATTTTCAGAAAAAAGGATATTTCGACGTCAAAGTCACAACTAGTTTTCACAGCGAGGCCGGAAAGGTGACGGTCGCGTACAACATTGTCAAAGGCAGAAAGCACAAAGTAGAGCAAATCGTTTTTACCGGCAACCACCAACTTTCAACCGCCGAGTTGCTTGCCCACGTCCAGATCAAAAAGCATAGTTTGCTGTCGGGCGGCTTGTTTAGTCAGGTCCTGTTAAGAGCAAGTGTAAAGAACATTGAAGCCCTGTACCGCGATGCCGGGTACGAAGATGTAAAAATCATGTCTACCGCGGTGGATCATGAACCCAAGATTGATGTCACATTTCAGATCGACGAGGGAGTTCGTACTCTCGTAGCCAACGTTGCGATCACCGGCAATCAGCGGCTGTCAACAGCCGATCTCAAGCCCCCGGCCGGCTTTAATGTAATGTCCGGAATGCCATTTTCACCTGGCAAGGTTTCAAAAGAGCGTAGTCAGATACTGGCAAAATATCTCCAGCTCGGTTACTTGAATGCGGAAGTGAAGACTCCCATAACCCGCCATCCGGAGGATCCACATCGAGTGGACATCGCATTCGTTATCGACGAGCACCAGCAGGTCCGGGTGAAAAACGTTCTACTTCTCGGGCAAAAAGTGACGCGCCCCAGATTGATTCGAGAGACGGCGAATATTTCCCCCGAAACTCCATTGAGCCAGGGAAAACTTTTAGAGGCTCAGAGTGAACTCTACAGTCTGGGCATCTTCGATTGGTCGAGCGTCGGACCAAAGGAAGAAATTGCCGACCAGACCGACGAAGACGCGCTGGTCAAGGTGCATGAAGGAAAACGCAACACGATAACTTATGGTATCGGCTTTGAAGCCACGCGGCGCGGGGGGAGCGTCCCAACCGGCACTGTGGCAGTGCCCGGATTGCCGACTATTTCCACTGGCACAGCGAACATCGTCCCCAGTCAAGCCACTTTTGTCAGTCCCCGCGGATCGGTCGAATATACCCGTCAGAATTTTCGCGGACTCGGGGAAACCGGAGAGATCTCGCTGCTTGTTGCACGGCTTGATCAGCGCGCGCTTGCCTCGTATACCGATCCCCATTTCCGCTACTCGCGATGGAACGCACTAACCACATTTTCACTGGAGCGGACCACAGAAAATCCTTTGTTCGCCGCGAGCCTGGCAGATGGTGCCTTTCAGTTGGAAAGACCTTTCAATCGCGCCAAGACCACCCGATTGCAGATTCGGTACGACTTCAACAAAACACTTTTATCTGAGTTGCTGGTTCCGCAACTGGTATTACAACAGGACCGGAATGTGCGTCTTTCGACGGTGTCGGCGACCTTGATTAAGGATACTCGCGACAAGCCGCTGGACGCGCATCACGGCGTATTCGGAACGCTGAATATCGGACTCACTCCCACGGCCTTGGGCTCCAGCGCGAATTTTGCGAAGTTGTTTGCACAATACGCTTTTTACCGTCCAGTGCATGGGATGGTTTGGGCTAACAGTATAAGATTGGGGCTGGCAAAGCCTTTTGCGGGCAGTTTTGTCCCTACCAGCCAGCTTTTCTTTTCAGGCGGCGGAGACACCATTCGCGGTTTTCCTTTAAATGGCGCCGGCCCCCAGCGCTTGGTTCCGTTTTGCGCTCCGGGGACCGCTCCGAGTGCGTGTACAACCGAAATCACTATTCCCATCGGAGGAGAACAACTTTTGATTTTCAATTCCGAGTTGCGTTTTCCCCTGCACGTTCCAATCGATATTTTGAAGCCTTTGGGAGCGGTCGTTTTTTACGATGGAGGCAACGTTTATAGCCGGATCAACTTCAATGAATTCATTAGCGACTATACCAACACGGTCGGAGTTGGCTTGCGTTACGCCACGCCGATTGGGCCAGTGCGAATCGATTTGGGACGCAACTTGAATCCTGTGCCTGGTCTGGGATCGACACAATATTTTATAACCCTGGGCCAATCTTTTTAGGAATGCAATTATGAACTGGAAACGAATCATTGCATGGACTGGCGGCATCATTCTGAGCCTGCTGGTAATTGTTGCTGTCGCCGGATACTTTGTGCTCAGAAGCGAAGGATTTCATCGCTATGTGCTCGCGAAGATCGTGCGGGAAGGCAATGAGGCTACCGGCGGAAAAGTCGAGGTCGGTAATTTCGATTTTCGATTGTCTACTCTCACCGCGGATCTTTATGATCTCACGATCCGTGGAACTGAGCCGGCGGATCAGAAACCACTTCTGCGCGTGGATAAGTTAACTGTTGGTTTGAAAATTTTGTCTGTGCTGCACCGAAAGGTAAATTTAAGCGAATTGTTGGTAGAGCATCCGGTCGTTCATCTTGCGGTCGATAAGAATGGACGGGACAATATTCCTGTTCCGAGCGCGCCGAAGAATAAAAGCTCACAGGCGGATGTTTTCCAACTTGCGGTCGGACATGTGCTTTTATCCAACGGCGAGATAGATTACAACGATCGAAAAAGCGCATTGGATGCGGACGTTCGCGACCTGAGGGCTGAGACCCACTTTAGTTCCTGGAACACCGCGTACACCGGGTCCATTAGCTATCACGATGGGCGCATACATTACGGGAACCTCGCGCCGCTTCCACATACTCTCGACGCGCAGTTTAGCGCTACTCCCTCAGCCTTGAATTTGGCGTCGCTGGTACTTACGGTGGGTTCGTCCCGGGTTTCGCTGCACGCGGATGTCACGGACTACAGCAATCCCAAGGTTGATGGTAGTTACAACATTCTTATACACACTCAGGATGTTGCTGCATTGGCCCCGGGAACCGTGCCCGCCGGCGATGTTGCACTATCCGGAAAGATGGTGTATCAGAGCGTGCCGAACCATCCGTTTCTTCGCGATGTAGTTCTCGATGGGCAACTTCGCAGCAATGTTTTGCGCGTCATCTCTCCGCAAGGACACATCGAACTCAGAAAACTTGCGGGCCATTATCAATTGGCGGATGGAAATTTCCAGACGCGCGACTTCGCTCTTGACCTTCTCAACGGCCGCTTGACGGCAAATGTGGCCGTCCAGCATTTGGATACGACTCCCTCGGCCAAGATTCACGCCACTCTGAGCGGGATATCTTTACAAGCCGCTAAAGCTTCTCTTGCCAGCAATGCCGCTAAGACTGTGCCGCTGGTCGGCTCTTTGCAAGGCACGGCCGACGCTTCGTTTACGGGAAGCATGAAGAATTTGCGAGCGGCTTCCGACTTGGAGATACACGCTTCCACCAGCTCCGGCGCGACTCCGGCAATTCCGGTGAACGGATTAGTGCATGTCGTTTATGACAGCGCGCACAACATTATTTCAGTGCGACAGACAAGTATTCGCACTCCACAGTCATCCCTCGTCGCCGACGGCGAAATTAGCGACACCTCCAATCTCTCCATCCAGGCGCACAGCGGCGATCTGCATGAATTGGAAACATTGGCGGCAATTTTTCAAGCTCAGAGCGCGCAAGCAAACACCAAGCAGTCAGTAGTCCCCGCTATTTCTGGAACGGCGAACCTCAACGCCACGGTTAAAGGATCATTGCAACGTCCAGCAATCAGCGCGCAACTGAATGCGGAACACTTGACCGTAGAGGGCAGCGAATGGCGCAGTCTTAGTCTTAAGGCGCAGGCAAGCCCGTCGGCCGTATCGATACAAAACGGCAGCTTGGTAAGCGCCCGGCAGGGTCAATTAACTTTTTCAGGCAGTGTCGGATTGCGCAACTGGTCTTACGCCCCCTCGGACCCTATCGCCGCAAATCTCTCCGTGCGCCAAATGTCCGCAGCGGAAATCGAACACTTTGCCCGCTTGCAATACCCCGTGGAAGGTAATCTTTCTGGCGATATCACATTGCGGGGCACCCAGTTGAACCCGGCAGGCAGCGGTTCTTTGCAGCTTACGAAGGCGCGCATAGCGGACGAGCCATTGCAAAATTTAGCTGTCAAGTTTCAAGCCGCGAATGGATCAATTACTTCCTCGCTGAATGTCAGTTTGCCCGCAGGGTCAGCGACTGCCAATTTGACCTTCAATCCAAAAACTAAGGGATATAAGCTCCAACTCAACGCTCCCGGAATTGTGTTGAGCAAACTGCAAACCGTGCAAGCAAAAAATCTGCCGCTCACTGGAACTTTGACGGCATCGGCGAGCGGCGAGGGGACACTGGATAATCCGAACCTAAATGCTGTTATTCAACTTCCCGAGCTTCAGGTAAAACAGAACTCAATATCCGGACTCAAAGCCGAAATTAACGTCGCCAATCAGCGTGCCAATCTGGCGCTTAGCACGGATGTCGCGCAGGCTACCATCCGGGCTCACGCCACCATAAACCTAACCGGCGACTACTATGCGGACGCGGCAATAGACACGACCAGCATCCCCCTCGAACCGTTGCTCGCGATGTATGTTCCCAATCGGCCGCAGGGGTTTGAAGGGGCAACTGAACTACATGCAAGGTTTAAAGGCCCGCTGAAAGATAAGAGCCGTATTGCAGCGCACATCGTAATTCCGACGCTCTCCGCTTCCTACCAGACGTTGCAGGTCGCCAACTCCGGCCCGATCCACTTGGACTACGCGAATTCGGTAATCGTGATTCAGCCTTCGGAAATTAAAGGCACGGACAGCAGTCTTCAGATTCAGGGACGCATCCCGGTCACCGGGACCGAAGGCATGAGCGCTGTTGCCAAGGGTTCGGTAGATTTGCGTCTGCTGCAAATCTTCAGCCCTGACATGAAGAGCTCCGGGACGATTGCCCTGAACGTAGACTCTCAAGGGACGCTTTCTCACCCCACCGTGCACGGCCAGATAACTCTCAAAGACGCATCCATCTTTGCTGCCTCCGCGCCTGTTGGTCTCGGTCACGCGAATGGAGTGCTCGACATAGGTACCGACCAGATACGAATTGCGCAACTTACCGGACAGGTGGGTGGCGGAGATATCTCGGCTGCTGGAACCATCACTTATCGTCCGCAAGTTCAGTTCAATATGGCAGTGCACGCGAAATCCGTTCGGCTGCTTTATCCTGAAGGATTACGCACCGTGCTCAACAGCGACCTGAATCTTACCGGCAACATGAATAAAGCAAATTTGGGCGGGCGCGTATTGATCGATAGTCTTTCATTCACGCCTGACTTTGATCTGTCATCTTTCATAGGGCAATTCGGAGGCGCCAGCGTGCCATCGACCGGAAATACTTTGGCCGATGCCGTCAAGTTGAATATCAGTATTCAATCGGCGGGCGACCTTTCAGCGAGCAGCTCTCAAGTCAGTTTGCAGGGACAGGCCAATTTGCGCGCTATCGGCACTGCGGCAGATCCCATAATTGTGGGCCGCGCGGATCTGAATTCCGGTGACGTTTTCTTTTTGAATAATCGCTATCAGTTGCAGCGGGGCATCTTCACTTTTAATAATCCCAATGAAACCGAACCGACCGTAAATCTAGCGGTGACAACGACCATAGAGCAATATAATCTGACGATCAACGTGAACGGATCGATCGATAAGCTGCAAACCAGTTATGTTTCCGATCCTCCGCTTTCCACGGTCGACATCATCAATTTAATCGCTCGCGGCGAAACCACTGAAGAGGCCGACACCACCAGCCTCAGCGCGAATTCGCTGATCGCGCAAGGAGTAGCCGGACAGTTGAGCAGCGGTGTGCAAAAGCTCGCCGGACTTTCCAGTTTGTCCATCGATCCTTTGTTGGGTGGGAATAATACGAATCCATCGGCTCGAATCGCACTGCAGCAGAGAGTATCCAAGAATTTCGTTTTTACTTTCTCGACCGACGTTACACAACCTCAGAGCGAAATTGTTCAGGGAGATTATCTGCTCACCAAGCACTGGTCTGTGAGCGTGAACCGGGACGCATCGGGCGGTGTTGCGGTCGATGGAAAATTTCGCACCAGCTTTTGATTGTGCCTGGGCCGCGAGGGATGTTCGGGCATACAGTATTTCCCGGTAGTGGGTCAGTTTGCTTAAACTGGGAGTCATGGTGAGCGAGGTTGAGCTTCCGCTTGCGGAAGCTCAATGAGTCGAACCATCCCTATTTCCAACTTGCCCATGAGATAGGGATCCTTCGACTCGGTTCTTCTTCGTGAACGAAGAAGAACAGTCGCTCAGGAGGACAGCCCCCCACGACCTAATCTTTTCAAAATGACCCACTACCTATTTCCCTAATAGCTATCGTCGCGGCGGAAGCGTAACGTAAAACGCTGATTTCGCATTGGATAAGTGCCATCGGTCTGCATTTCTTGTTCAGCTCCCAAACTTTTTGGCCCAATTCTGAACAATAGTCCTTTACACTATCGTGCCATTGCGGCATTTTTTTGTGCCCCATAAAATCGATCAAATTCTTACGTTTTGAAAAATCTAAACGCCCCGCTGTGGTTTTAGTGGCAGCTCAGAATATTCTATGAACCTCGAAAAAACAGCGCCATCACAAACGATCCCCACTCACGTCAGGGTTTTAATCGTGGATGACCATGAAGTTATGCGAATGGGAATTCGCAACCTGCTCGAAGCCGTGCCCAATTGGAATGTCTGCGCTGAGGCTAGTAATGGCACGGAGGCGATCGCGAAAGCTCTGCAATTTCTTCCGGACGTTATTATCATGGACATTACAATGCCCGGCATGAATGGCCTGGAAGCCGCCGGCGAAATTGGAAAATCGCGTCCTGATATTCCGGTGATTCTGTTTTCGCTGCATTTATCGGAAGATTTGGCCAGTCATTTTAACCGCGGCGGAATTCGGGGAGCCGTGGGCAAAGGTGAGGCCGCGCGCGACCTTGTAGACGCTGTGCGGAAGGTTCTGGGCGGTGGGACGTTCTTTCCGACGCAGGTGTCAAGCAATTTCTCATTGACACATAAGAGTTAAACGACAGCCTCAATCGGGTTCGGATGCCCAATCCACCAGAGAACCTTAGCCATAATTCTCCAGCCGGCGCTTGAGATCGTAGTCGAGTCGTATTCGCGATTCTCTGGAACCAGAACGTCAGTATCCTCAAACCGCTGTAAGCGCGAGACAATCAATCCTTCGTCTTTGTGAGCGGCCACTACAATTTGGCCTTGCAGTTTGAGCCGGCTCGTCTGCGAGGTATCAACCACCAAAATATAGCCGCTATGTATTAGCGGCATCATCGACCGGCCATGAACCCTTAAACAACTGGTGGATGCGGGATTCGGACACCATTGACTGGGCGCCGCCAGCATGGACTCCGGATGTGCCTGATCCAAGGCAATCGCGGGATCGCCTTTCCCGCCATGTGTCGCTGCCTCACCGGAAGTAACGGAATAGCCACCAACTTGGAAGTTTTCTTTTTTGCCGAAGATACGCCCGCCGAGACAATGCTTAATTCCGGCAGACGGTTTTTCCGCAAACGGGAACGGACCGCTGGCAGCACGCGCATCAAATCTTCGCTGTGCAATCCAGCGCGATCCCAAAAATACCAACATTCTGGGTCGCCAGTTAAGTTGCCCAGCTGAATATTGATGTTTGCCGGAGGTTCTTGCACCCCGCGCTCCCAGCGGGATACGGCCATCGCCGAAGAATTCAGCTGGCGGCCAAGCTCGGCCTGGCTCAAACCCAGGCGCTGCCGGAGAACGTTGATTCGTCCAGGCCATTCGCGACGGTCGCTCCGGGAAACCGCTTCTCTTATTCTGCTCATGAAAACTGCTATACTATAACCTACTTGATTAACCTATCTGTTAATTCGATCCGTTGATTGCGACGACATCTTCGATGACGGTGCGGCGAAAGGATGTCATGTATCATGACGATGCTAGCGCAACCTCCGATCTGATTGCACTATCCCCCCAGACACTTTACCGCGGCTTGTACGTGCGAATCGCGCGCAAACTGGGTGTCGATCCATCTTACGTCAGCAGGGTGGCGAGAGGCGAGCGCCAATCTCCGGAAGTAGAAACAGCCCTAAGCCAGGAAATTGGGCAAATTACGCGGAAGCTTGGAGCGGCTGCCGGCCAGAGCAGGAATTCACAAAAGCCAATTCAGAAAAAACGGCTGAAGTCCTTTATTACAGAGGAACAGGATTCCGTACGCAAGCAATGGCTTGGGTATATCCAGGCAGACCCCAACATCCGGCGCATCAAACTCTCAGGCAGGCAGCGTGCGGCTCCCGTGACTCCATTAGTCAAGGAAGCCATCAAGAGCATGCAATTTAGCTTAAAGGAAATTGCTGTCAGGCCGATGAACGCCGCCATGCGGCATGGTAAAGAACGGCGCCAACAGGGCTACACTCCGACGACGCTGCTTGAGGAATACAACCTCATCCGTCGCTGCATTTACAACCTCGCCGAGCAAAAGCTGAAGGAATTAGATCCCCAAATGCTCGTCCGCGATCTTTCTCAATTGGGCGAAGTTCTGGACTTTCAAACCCAAATCGCGATTCGAGGATTTTTGGGTCATGCCTGAGTTCGCGCGTTAACGGGCCGCAGATTCGGGCGCGCCCGGAAGCAACAGGGCGACGGGAAAATTCGCAAACAGGGGCGCGGCCGGCAGAACTGTTTTCTGCTGGAAATCTTGCCCTTCCTGTAATTCCCCGGTAAAGATATTGCGATAGATATTTTTGCCAATATTCGCGCCGATTTCCACTTGCGTGTCTTTCCACCAATCGCGGCTGATTTGCGGGTTATCGTTGCCGATAATTTTCGCGCATAGCCGTGGAACCACGACGATCAATTCGTTCTCTTTATGGCAACGCTTAAATGCCAAAAGGTGTATCGCTTTGGTGCCGAGAATTTTCAGCGGACGATATTCCCCCTGCAAAAATACTCCCGGCACCTGCTTCCGCAAATTCAGCGTTTTCCATGTCAAATAAGCCTTGATTCGCCCATCGCTCATGTCCGCCGTCAAATCCCGCACGCATGTCTTCAGTTCGTCACCGGACTGGGGCCACTTCTCCATCTCTTTCAGAATTTGCGTCCGGCGCGAGTAGTCGACGGCACGCCGGTTATCAGGGTCGACCAAACTCAAATCCCAAAGCTCCGTTCCCTGATAAAGGTCTGGAACTCCGGGACAAGTAAGTTTCAGCAAGGTTTGCGCAAGACCGTTCAGCATTCCAGCTTGAGCAGTGAACTGGTTGAATCTGGCGAAAGACGAAACAAATTCATCGGTTTCGGCCGGCGATAAAATCGCATCCACGAATTCCGTCACAGCCGATTCATATTCCGCATTGGGATTCGCCCAGCTGCTTTTTTCTTTGGCCTCGCGAACCGCCTTCAACATGTATTGTTTTATGCGCTGGCGAAATTCGTTCGTGGCTGCGTAATCTGCTTCAAACGGCCATGCGCCAATCAAGGTTTGATAAAGCAAGTATTCGTCGTTCCGCGACGGAGCCAAAACGTCATCCACGAGCCGCTTTTTGGGACGATTCAACTCCTGCCATCGCCTGACAGCTTTCCCCCATTGCGCGGGAATTTCGGAAAGCACATTAATGCGCGCGCGGACGTCTTCCGCGCGCTTAGTGTCGTGAGTGGAAGTGTCGAGCATACTGTGGGGCCACAGTTTCGCGCGCTCCACCATTTTGGCGTGGAAAGTTTCGACTGATTCGCCGAAGCGCCGCGGATCTCCGCCCACCTCGTTCAATGAATCGAGGCGGTGATAGCGGTAGAAGCTGGTATCCTCCAATCCTTTCGCCATCACGGCACTGGTAAATTGCTGCGTTTTCATCGCAAACCTGGTCACCGCCTTGCAATAAATTTTCCCTTGAGTGTCGGCGCGATTCAGCAATAAAGCATCCTGAACAAAATCGAAAACGCTGGGATCAGAACCAGGGCTTTGGCGCTTGGCGCAATTGACGGCCTCCTCTATGTACTGGCGGTCTGTTTGTGAGACATGGCTCCCAGCGATATAGGTTCGGTAGACCGGAAAGCACGCGACAATTCTGCTCAATGCGTCACGCAGGCTGTTCAGGGTGAAATCACAAGTGTGGCGATTCGCTAATGCAATGCGGCTGAGAGCGTTGGCCAGCACATTCAGTTCGCTGGCGAGAGCCGAATGCATCACAATCTTCTTGCTGCGATAAACAAGATTGTCGAAATTGACCCGCACCCCGACGAAGAGCCGATATATTCGGTCCATCCTGCCAACCGACTCGGGATCGACAAACAATCCATTCACCAGGTTCAAAAAATCGTAGCCCGTGGTTCCGTCCACTGGCCAGTCCTTGGGCAATTCCTCGTCGCCGGTAAGAATCTTTTCAATTACGACGTAAAGCGGCTCCGACCGTTCCGAATCGGTTGTCCTTGCCACAGCGCTTTGCAGTCTATGAAAATATTGCGCCGGATCGTAAAGCCCGTCGGGATGATCGATGCGCAGTCCATCCACTTTTCCTTGGCGAAGCAAATCCAGAATGAAGTTGTGCGTGATTTCGAATACCATCTCGTTCTCGGTGCGGAGGCCGGCAAGATCGTTAATATCGAAAAAACGGCGGTAGTTAATATCGTCGGCGGCGACGCGCCAATAGGCGAGACGATAGGCCTGCACTTTGATCAATTCATGCAGTTCATCGAAGCTTTTGGAGTCACCGGCAACGCCGTTCATTTCTTCGATATTCCGTTCGATGAAGACGGCGATTTCGCGCGATTTCACGCACGAGCCCGCCAGCCGTCGCTTGTGAATTTCTTTATCGCGTAAACGCTCCTGCCGCTGGTCTGGCGAAGTTTCTAACCGGCTCGGCAGATGGCTGAATGCTGCGATCAAACTTTGCAGCTCCAGAAATTCCTCGCGCTTGGAAGCTAGCGCCAGTTCCAGGCGATCGAGGCTACGCCCAAGAATTCGGGGATATTCCCGCGGATTCACTGGGAATTTGTGATCGTGATACAGGATGCTGAATTCGCCTTTTTCCCGGTCGAAAACCAGTTTCAGTTCGCCTTTATCGAGAACGTTGCCATACTGGTCGCCCAAGATCGGCACCAATAGCTTTCCCTGCAACTCATCTTTGAGAGGATTCCAGTCAATGTCGAAGAACCCGGCGTAATCGGACGCTTGGCCATTTTCGAGAACATCGAGCCACCAAGCATTGTCGCTGCCCATCACGCCCATGTGGTTCGGCACAATATCGAGAATCTGTCCCATGCCATGTTCGTGGAGCGCGCCGACAAATCGTTCGAAATCTTCCGCGCTTCCGATTTCCGGGTTCAGTGTGTTGTGGTCGATGATGTCGTAGCCGTGCGTGCTTCCGGGACGCGCTCTGAGGTATGGGGACGCGTAGCAATGCGACACGCCTAGGGCAGCCAGATAGGGCACGATTTCTGTCGCCTGCGCAAACGTGAAATCTTTGTTGAACTGTATGCGATAGGTCGACAGTGGCACCCGGTTTTTCATCGCGCGAGATACCACGCAACCTGCCAGGGAGACATCTCGATTTGTGGCGATGGATTCATTGATTGGCTGCTGTAGATTACATCCCCACTCGGCCGATGAATACCGCTGACGTTTTCCTTCCCAAGATTGGCAAGCAGACTCAGAGTGGTCCCATTGGCGAGTTTCCAATTCACAGTGACGCAATTCTTATCGATAATTTTGAATGAAGCGGAACCTCCGGTTGCATTTTTGAGCAGGGGAAGAATGACTTCGCGCCTGATCGAGAGAAGTTCGCGATAAAAATTCAACCATGCCGCGTGTTGTCCCTGGGTTGACGTTGGCCAGTCCAGTTTTGAGTGTTCGAATGTCTTGACGTCATTGGGGTCTGAGATCTGATTGAGTGTTTGCTTCGAATTAAATTTGTGAAGCGCGGCAAATTCGTTCCTGCGGCCATCTGAGACCGCTTTTGCAAGATCGCCGGAAAAATCGCAGAAGAATAAAAACGGCGTATCGGCGCCGAATTCTTCTCCCATAAAAAGGAGCGGCACCGAGGGAGCGAGGAGCAGAATCGACATGGCAGCTCTCAGCGCCTCAGTATTCGTTAGCCTCGCAATGCGTTCGCCAAAAGCGCGGTTGCCAATCTGGTCGTGATTCTGTAAAAAGTCAACGAAGCAAAGTGGGGGGAGACCGGCGCTCGGCTCACCCCGTTCAGCTTTATGAAACTTCGAATAATCCCCCTGAAACGCGAACCCTTCGGCCAGGCAGCGGCCTAACTGCGAAATTGCATCCGCGCCATAATCGCTGTAATATCCGTCAGTTTCGCCGGTCAACAGTACGTGCAGCGCATGGTGAATATCGTCGTTCCACTGCGCATCATACAAACGGACCTTGTCTTTCCGCCCCAGGTAATGCGATTCATTATTGCCGTTTTCTAAAATTAAATGGACGTGCCGATCTTTCCCTATCGTTGCGCGTACTTTTTCCGCCAATTCCATAAGAATGTCAGGCTTAGAATCATCGATGATTGCGTGCACCGCGTCGAACCGCAGTCCGTCGAAATGATATTCCTCCAGCCAGTAAAGCGAATTGTGGATGAAGAAATCCCGCACTGGCCTGCTCTGCGATCCGTCAAAGTTTATGGCTTGGCCCCATGGCGTATGGTGCCTGTCCGTAAAAAACTGCGGAGAATAGGCGCTGAGATAGTTTCCATCCGGACCGAAGTGGTTGTAAACCACATCCAGAAAAACCATTAAACCTTCTTCGTGGGCTGACTCGATGAGACGTTTCAGATCATCGGGGCGTCCATAAGAACTGTCTGGCGCGAAAGGTAAAACTCCGTCGTAGCCCCAATTGCGCTTTCCCGGAAAATCAGACAGCGGCATCAGCTCAATCGCGGTAACGCCAAGGTTCGCAAGGTAGTCCAGTTTTTTTTCTACTCCGGCATAGCTTCCTTCGGGCGTAAATGTCCCCACGTGAAGTTCGTATATCACTGCTTCTTCCCATGGCCGCCCGCGCCATTCTTCGTCGTGCCAATCAAACACCGAGGGATCGATTACTTCACCCGGCCCTTGAACATCGTCTGGCTGAAACCGCGAGACTGGATCGGGAACTTTCAGGTCGCCGTCAATCTGATAGCGATATAAAGATCCGGGCGTCGCTGCATCGGTGACCAATTCGAACCATCCGTCCGCGCAGAAGGTCATAGGAATGCATTGGGCGTTCTTCCCCTCAAGACACACGCTTACCACTTGCGCTTTTGGAGCCCAAAGACGAAATCGTACTTGGTCATCGACGCATTGCGCACCGAATGGCATGTCGTGCTTACTAATCATGCCGCCGGTCTTTTTCGCGAACTTGATCCCGCTGCCTTTCTACCAGCACAGCCAGCGAGCGCGCCTGCAATTCGTAGATTTTTCCCGCGTCGTAAAGCAACCCGGGGGTCCGCGCGGTCTGACACGAAGTATCGATTAACGCGACCCATACCATTCCCGATGCCACAGTCGGCAACTGGAATGGAACTTTTTCGTGATGTGCATTCATCAACAAAAGAAAGTTCTGATCGGTGACCCGCTGCCCGCGGTCATCCTGCTCATCTAAACCTTCGCCTGAGAAAAATACGCCCAGACTGCGGGCCGATTCTTCTCCCCATTCCTGATCGGTCATTTCACTGCCGTCCGGCTTCAGCCACAAAATGTCCTTGACTCCCGCCCCTTTAATCGCTCTTCCCTGGAAAAAATTCCGGCGGCGAAATACCGGATGATTTTTTCGCAGCGTGATGATCTGGCGAACAAACTTCAGCAACTCCGTGTCTTTTGATCCATCCTTCCAGTCAATCCAGCTGATTTCGTTGTCCTGGCAGTAAGCATTGTTGTTTCCTTGCTGGCTGTGCCCAATCGCATCTCCCGCCAGCAACATTGGTACGCCCTGCGAGAGAAGGAGCGTCGCAAGAAAATTACGCTTCTGCTGCGATCGCAGGGCAATTATTTCCGGATTATCGGTCGGCCCTTCCACGCTGCAATTCCAGCTCCGATTGTTGTCGGTGCCGTCGCGGTTTTCTTCGCCGTTGGCTTCGTTATGTTTTTGGTTGTAGCTCACCACGTCCTGAAGGGTGAACCCATCGTGCGCCGTCACGAAATTAATACTGGCATAAGGCCGCCTGCCGCTGCGGGCGTAAAGATCGCTCGATCCAGTGATTCGATACGCCAGTTCGCCGATCTGTCCGCCATCGCCTTTCCAATAGGAACGCACGGCGTCGCGATATCGATCATTCCACTCCGCCCATCCCACGGGAAATTTTCCGACCTGATACCCTCCTTCTCCGAGATCCCAAGGTTCAGCGATAAGTTTTACCTGGGAAAGAATTGGATCCTGGTGAATGATGTCCAGAAACGCTCCGAGTCGATCCACTTCGTGTAATTCGCGAGCCAGCGTCGCTGCCAAATCAAACCGGAAACCATCCACGTGCATTTCGAGAACCCAATATCGCAAGCTGTCCATGATCAGCTGTAGCACCCGCGGATGGCGCATGTTCAGCGTGTTACCGGTGCCCGTATAGTCCATATAGAAACGCGGAGTTTCCGGCGATGGCCGATAATAGACGGGATTGTCGATCCCCCGAAAGGACAATGTCGGTCCCATCTGATTACCTTCCGCCGTGTGGTTATAAACCACATCGAGAATCACCTCGATGCCCGCCGAATGCAGCGACTTCACCATGGTCTTGAATTCGTTCAGCGATCCGGTTGCGGAATACCGCGGCTCAGGAGCAAAAAAACCAATAGTGCTGTATCCCCAATAATTGCGAAGCCCTTTTTCCACCAGCGAACGGTCATCAATAAAACAATGAACCGGCATTAGTTCGACCGCGGTAACGCCAAGCTTCTTGAAATAATCGATGATCGGCGCGGTCGCGAGCCCGGCATATGTTCCGCGCAAAGCAGGCGGAACATCAGGATGCAAGTAGGTGAACCCCTTGGTGTGGACTTCGTAAATAATGCTTTCGTGCCAGGGAATCCGCGGAGCACGATCCGCACCCCAAGTGAATGCCGGGTCGACCACCACACCCTTGAGCATTCCCGGGCCGCTGTCGCGCCGATCAAAAGACAAGTCTTCGATGCGATGCCCGATCTTGTATCCAAAATGAGCGTCACTCCACTTCAGGTCTCCTTGAATTTGTTTGGCATAGGGATCCAGCAATAACTTATGCGCATTAAAGCGAAGCCCTTCCAAAGGCTTGTAAGGTCCGTTAACCCGATATCCATAAAGCAGGCCGGGGCGAGCCTCGGGCAAATAGCAATGCCATACCTGATCAGTTTGCTCGTGCATCAGCACGCGGTGAAGTTCGCGGCGGCTATTGGTATCGAACAGACACAATTCCACGCTTTCCGCGTGTTCGGAGAAGAGGGCAAAATTCACGCCTTCGCCATCCCATGTGGCCCCCAAAGGATACGGCTTGCCAGGCCATGTAATAGGGGCGGTTTGACTGAGCAAAGAAATCCTCCTGTGGCGTGAAAGGTATCCGCACTATAGACGCTAATACTCTATATGAGGATGGATGACAGCTGATATTTTCGAAAACTCGTCGCGCGAACGCGGGCATTTTCCGCCAACCGATGCAGAATCTCAGCCGCACGCGGGCGCGTTTGGATGAATTACTATGATTGAACCATGACAGATGGATTGCTCTGGAGCGCCGACGATCAATGCAGCCGCCTGGCGGAACTGACCGCGTCCACCAATGATCGAATTAAAGAGGCGCCGCTGCGGCGCGACGTTCGTTCGCTCGGAATTCTTCTGGGCAGAGTGCTGGTCGAGCAGGCGGGCCAACCAATGTTTGAAATGGTGGAACAACTCCGCCGTCTTCTCATCGCATACCGCGACCAACTGGCGGGGCAAACCCCGGACGCAATGTTCGCCAATCCGCAAATGGCGGATGCCAGAAATATAATCGGCCAATTAAAAATTAGCGACGCTTACCTCATCACCAAAGCGTTCGCGATTTATTTTGAGCTAACCAATCTGGCGGAAACGAATCACCGCAAACGACGGCGAAGAGCCGCAAAATTACATACCAACCAGGCCCCGCTGGCCGGCTCATTTCGCGGAACTTTGATTCGCATGCGCGCAGCCGGGCTGACCGCGGACGAAGCGATGAGTTCGCTGAAACAAATAAGAGTCATTCCAGTTTTTACCGCTCACCCCACAGAAGTTGCCCGCCGCACCGTTCTGTTTAAGCGCAGCCGGATTGCGCAGCATCTCGAAAATCTGGATCACTTGCCGCTTTCGGAGGCGGAAGCGAAAGCGAGCGAAAATCTGATTCTCGCGGAAATCACAAGCCTGTGGCAGACGGATGAAGTTCGCGTGGAAAAGCCTCTCGTGTCCGACGAAATCCGCATGGGGCTGGATTTTTATCCGATGTCAATTTTCAACGCGTTGCCACGTTTATATTCCGAAGTTGCAGATTGCTTTCGGGAAGTTTATGGATTGGAGTTGAGCGAGGAGGATGTCCCCGAGGTTCTTTCATTCGGCTCATGGATAGGCGGCGATCGTGATGGCAATCCTTTTGTAACCGCGGACTCCACTCGCGAGGCGCTGCAACGCGCGCGCAACGCCGTTATCGGCCATTACATTTCGGAAGTGCAGCGGGCGATCGATCGAATCAGTTCTTCTGTGCGCCAGGTTCCGGTTTCAGACGAACTCCGGTCGCGCCTTTCGGATTACAGCTCGCAAATGGGCGACCAGCATTCCCGTTCGGCTCGCATTTCGGAAACAGAGCTGTACCGGCGCTTCATGAACTTTATCGTAATGCGGTTGAACCAGACTCATAGTGAAAACGAAACCGCTCATGCCTACTCCTCATCGCAGGAGTTTGAATCCGATCTGCTAATTGTTCGCGACAGCTTGCGCGCAAACTGTGGCTACCGGCTCGCTGAATTAATTTTCAATTCATTGCTCCGAAAAGTGAGAACTTTTGGCTTTTATCTTTCGACCCTCGACATTCGGCAACAAGCGAGGCAGCATTCCCAGGCGCTAAATCCGTCTGGGGCAGAAACTGGCGCGGACGTGATTGGAACCTTCGCCCACATCGCGGAAATGAAGAAAGTGTACCCTCCGGTCGCAATTCAAAACTATGTAATTAGCGGGGTCGAGTCGGCGGACGATGTCTTGTCGGTCTTGCGCCTCGCGCATGGTGCCGGAGTTCAACTGCTTGCCTCAGGCGATGATCCCGGACTGATGCCGGTGCCATTGTTCGAATCAATCGAATCGCTTCGCTCCTCCCCCGAGATAATGGCGCGCGTGTGGACTTCGCCAGAATACAAATCGCTACTCAAAAGCTGGGGAGGGTGGCAGGAGTTGATGCTGGGTTATTCCGATTCGAATAAAGACGGCGGCATGTTGACCAGCATTTGGGAGCTCTATAAAGCTCACCGCGAATTACATCGGGTGGCGCGCGACCATGGAGTTAAGCTGCGGCTGTTTCATGGCCGGGGAGGCACGGTTGGACGCGGCGGCGGCCCCACTCACGCTGCGATTCTGGCGCAACCGGTAGGAGATTTTTCGGGAGAAATCCGTGTCACCGAACAGGGCGAAGTGCTCAATTGGAAATACGCCGATCCCGTACTGGCGGAATGGAATCTCGAAATTATGGTCGCCGCGTGCCTCGAAGCGCTTACCCGTCCGGACGGGCCACCTGCGGGCGATGATCGAAAATGGAATGCGGCGATGGAAGAAATGTCGGCCGACGCCTATGTTTTCTATCGCAAAAATATTGCTGAAAATGCCGATGTCTTGACTTATTTCGAACAGGCTACTCCGGTAAATGAACTGGAGCACGCGCGAATCGGCTCGCGTCCTCCCCGGCGTTCGCAAACGCGCCGCCTTGAGGATTTGCGAGCCATTCCCTGGGTGTTCGGCTGGATGCAGAGCCGGCATGCGGTTCCTGCGTGGTTCGGGATTGGTTATGCACTCGAACGGTTCACCGCGCAGGGTCCCGATCGCCAGGAATTGCTCATCAAGATGGTGAAAGAATTTCCGCTTTTTTCAGACCTGATTCGCAACGTCGAACTGGCCATGGCGAAAGCCGACTTAACCATCGCCAGAATGTACGCCGAGCTTGTCGAGGACGAAGCACTCAGAGAAGGCGTTTGGCAAATGCTGGTGAAAGAATTTGAGCGCACCCGGCGGGTCATACTATCGCTGACCGGAGAACAGCATATACTGGATAACAATGCCGTGATATCGCGGTCCATCCGCCTGCGCAATCCCTACGTGGACCCTATCAGTTTGATCCAGGTCGAACTTCTGAAACGAAAAAGAGCAGGCGCCAATTCCGACGAATTGAATTATGCCCTGGCCGCGACCATCAACGGCATCGCTGCCGGCCTGCACAATACGGGCTGATTTTTAGAAGCGGAAGGGGCCGCTTTTAATCGGTCCCTCCCGCCTTACCATAAAAAGAAATCAATTCCTCAGTCCCTGTCGTATCGTTCGCAAATTTCCAGCTGATGGATCGCTTCGTCGGTCGCCCGAATCGCGTCCGCTTTATGCCCGCCAAAATCGTGAGCTGCCTCGTTCAAATGGGCTCGCGCGCTGCGCAGGGCTTCCAGGGCACGATGAATCTCGGGATGCCGTTCCGCCGCTGGCGAAGTTGGAGTTAGCGCGAGCATAAACGCCGCAATTGCCATAACGCTCATCATTTTTATTCTCTTGTTCATTGAAGCCTCCTTGGGTCTTTTGTCCGGTCCCTTTGGACAGACAATGGTGAACGGGGACTAACCTACGTCAACCGGGAGAGGGAAACAAGTTTCCGATTAGGTACTGGCTTTCCAGTTAAGAGCGCATGACATTACAAGCCTGCCCCGGTATTCTTCTCTCACTTCATGGCAACGATGGGTGCTCCAAGTTTAGAAAGTCACCCGGAATTTTTGCCGCGGCGGAATTGTGGCCGTTATGGCCCATCGCCGCGCGGTCAATCATCGGCTGGTATTGACATGCCACAAAGGGCGGCTGTTCGACCAGTCCGAAATTACTTCTTCTCCTCGCCCTTCAAATCGAGCGAGGCGGAATTCATGCAATATCGAAGTCCAGTCGGCGCCGGGCCATCTTCGAAAATATGTCCTAGATGCGCGTCGCACTTGGAACAGCGCGCCTCGGTCCGCACCATGCCAAACTTCCTGTCACTCTCTTCTTCGATCGCCGACGGATCGAGCGGCTTGAAGAAACTCGGCCATCCCGTACCGGAATCGAACTTGGTATCGGCGCTAAATAAGGGCTGACCGCAACACGCGCAATGGTATGTGCCCTTGTCTTTCGTGTTCCAGTATTTCCCGCTAAATGCCGGCTCAGTTCCGGCTTTTCTTGTCACTTGATATTGATCCGGCGAAAGCTGCTTCTTCCACTCGTCGTCGGACTTGTTCACTTTTTGCTTCTCGACTGAAGATGAATTGCTCATAACGAAACTCCTCTTTTCCACGGAATAAAATCTGCCTGCGCCTTGATCTCTGCTTTGATTTGAACTTCTCCGCTGGCCACGCGAATCACCAACTCCAGAATCTCTTCGCCGATTGTTTCGATTGTAGTTTCACCGGCAATGATTCGTCCCGTATCAATGTCGATGATGTCGCTCATACGCTGGGCCAAAGTTGAATTGGTGGAAAGCTTCACCACCGGCGTAATGGGATTTCCCGTAGGCGTCCCCAGCCCCGTGGTGAACAACACAACATTTGCCCCGGCGCCCACCTGCGCCGTAACGCATTCCACATCGTTGCCCGGCGTGCATTGCAAATTAAGGCCTGGCTCGGTGGCATATTCCGGATAATCCAGGACCGCCGCGACCGGGGCTGTGCCGCCCTTCTTCGCAGCGCCGGCCGACTTCATCGCATCGGTAATTAAGCCGTCGCGAATATTACCCGGCGAAGGATTCATATCGAATCCCGAGCCTACCGCGTGCGCGCGAGAATTGTAACTTTGCATGAGGCGCATGAAGCGATCCGAAATTTCCGGGCGCGTACTGCGATTGATGAACTGTTGCTCTACTCCGCAAAGCTCTGGGAATTCAGACAGAATGGTTTTCGCGCCGAGCGCCACCAGCAGGTCAGACGTATGTCCTATGGCGGGATTGGCGGAGATTCCCGAAAACCCATCCGATCCGCCGCACTTCAGGCCGACACATAAATGCGAAAGCGACGATGGTTCGCGCCGCGCTTTATTGGCTTCTGCGAGCCCATCGAAAGTCTTAATAATCGCCTCCGAGAGCATGGCGAATTCCGAGCCACTGTGTTGCTGCTCGAATATAAAAAGCGGCTTGTTGAAATTTGGATTGCGCATTCTGATTTGCTGCCGAAGAATACCAACCTGCGCATGTTGGCATCCGAGGCTGAGAACCGTAGCCCCGGCCACATTGGGATGATTGATGTATCCAGCAATCAATCCGCATAGATTGTCCGAGTCTTCGCGCGTTCCGCCGCAACCGCCTTCGTGAACGAGAAATTTGATGCCATCAACATTTTCAAAAACTCTGCTCTGAGCGGGCAATTCCGCCATTGCCGGAGTCGTATTTTTCCCGTCGCGATAAAACCTCGCCAAATTCGCAACCTGCCGCCGGTAGATCTGCGGCTGCGCAAACCCCAACTCTTCTTCAAATGCCTGCTTCAGCACCCCGATGTTCCGGTTCTCACAAAATACCAGAGGGACGACCAGCCAATGATTGCGCGTCCCCACCTGGCCGTCCGATCGCGGATATCCGAGAAACGTTTTATCCTTCCAGCGCGATACATCAGGGGCGTTCCATTGAAAATCTCCCGCGCGGCCCGAAGTTGCTGCCGCCTTATGATGCACGTTGCCGGTACTGATCAGTGACCCACGAGAGATAGGCTTGGTCGCGCTTCCCACGATTACTCCATACATGACCACGGAATCGCCAATTTGCAAATCCCTCGTAACGAATTTGTGCTTCGCGGGCACACTCGACACCAACTCGTACATCTCTCCGGAAAATCGCACCCGCTCGTTCGCACTCAAATCCACCAGCGCGATAAGCACGTTGTCTCGAGGATCGAGTTGCAAAACTTTATTCTGCATTTGAACGCCTGATCTCAGACCTCGATCTGATCAATGAAGCACCAGCGCCAATCTTCTCCAGGCTCGAAGGATTGAATGATGGGATGATTCGTTTTGTGAAAATGTTTCGTCGAATGTTTATGAATCGAGCTATCGCAACATCCGACGTGTCCGCATTCCAGGCAAAGGCGCAGGTGCACCCACTTAGCGCCAATTTTCAAACACTCCTCGCATCCCTGTGCCGACGGAGTCACTTCTCGAATTGTGTTCAAATGCGTGCAAGCCATTGATCTTCTCCTACAAGAAATGTCACCATACGAATCGCCATATCCCCATTCCACCGCGCAGACGCCCGCTCGGTGCCGCTGCGTTGACGCCCCTGCAAGCTCGCTCTATCCTTAAACAGAAGGAATAGGCCCACTTTTGCAAACCGCCGTCTGAGTCGCCGCCTTCCGCTGGAGATTAGTTCTTAATGTTACAGGCATTCATCATAACTTTGCGCGAGGGTGTCGAAGCTGCCCTTATCGTGGGCATTACTCTGGCCTACCTCGCTAAAATTGGCCGCGCCGACCTTCGCAAATACGTCTATTCCGCCCTGGTCTGCGCCTTCGTCGCCAGCATCGGCGTTGCCGTTCTGCTTTCGCAGATGCATTTGAACGAAGACGTTTTCGAAGGCTGCGTAATGCTGGCGGCGGCCGTTTTCGTCGTCACCATGATCATCTTCATGATGAGGACCGGGCGCAAGCTCAAGGGACAAATCGAAGGCAAGCTGGGATCGCTCGCCGGCAACAGTTCCGGCATTGGCGTTTTCCTTTTCGTGTTTTTGATGGTCCTGCGCGAAGGCGCCGAAACTGTGCTGATTCTCGCCGCGGTTTCGCTGAATTCAACCGAACTGCTGAGTTTCCTCGGCACCCTCGCGGGCGTGCTCGTTGCGGTGTTGTTCGGAATGATGTTCGTCAAGGGGAGCGTTCGCATCAACCTGCAAAAATTCTTCCGCGTCACCACGGCGATTCTCTTTTTCGTCGCGGCGCAACTGCTCATTTCAGGGCTGCACGAACTTTCGGAATACGGATTATTGCCGTCCTCCAAACGTGAAATGGCGATTATCGGTCCCATCGTGCGCAACGATTTCTTTTTCTTCGTGACCATTCTCGCTCTGGCCGCTCTCATGGTGCTGTTTGAAGTGAAGCGCCGCCAACCTGAGGCGATTCCGGAATCCGCCGCCGCGAAGCGCAAAGCCGCTTGGAGCGCCCGCCGCGAGCGCCTATGGACGGCGTCGGTATATGCAAGTTCCTTCCTATTCATCGTCCTCATTACCGGAGAATTCGTTTACACCGAAAGCGTGAGCGCTCTCTCTCCTTCGACCGAAGTTCATTTCATAAATGGCAGTGTGAGTATTCCCCTGTCGGAAGTTTCTGATGGCGATCTGCATCGCTTCGCCGCCGTCGAAAATGGCACGACCATACGTTTCTGGCTGTACAAGAAGCCCGACGGAAACGTCGCCACCGTTTTCGATGCGTGCCAAATTTGCGGTGGTGTGGGTTTTTATAAGGGAGCGAACGGCGTGGTCTGCAAGAATTGCGCCTCGCCCGTCAACGCGCAGTCTATCGGAACCAAGGGCGGCTGCAACCCCGTGCCGCTCACTGCCACCATGACCCCCGGTGCCATCCTCATCAAGGAGACGGACATCGCGGCCGGCATCAAGATGTTCCAAAAATAAAAATGTTTGTGCGGCTCGTATACGAATCGTTTCGCCGCCAGAAGCGCAGCAAATTCCTCGCGGGCGCGGCTATCACTCTCGGCGTAGCCGTTGCCACAACCATGATTGCCGTTGCCACCGATGTGGGCGACAAAATCAGCCACGAACTTCGCAGCTACGGCGCGAATCTAGTCGTCAGTCCGCAAGAAGATACACTGGACGTTGAAATCGCCGGAGTGAATCTTAAGCCTCCAAGTGATGGCGGATATCTCAACGAAGCTGACCTTCCGAAAATTAAAGGGATGTTCTGGCGCAACAATATCGTCGGCTTCGCGCCCATGCTGCCGGTGAACGTCGAAATAAATAACGCCAGAAAACAAGTCACCATGGTTGGCACATATTTCTCCAAGCCATTGCGTTTTGGTACAGACAATTTCCATGCCGGAGTGCGCACGACTTATCCGGGATGGAAGGTCGAAGGCGCATGGCCAGATGACAAATCCAGCGACGTTCTTATCGGTGAACGCCTGGCAGCAACTGTAAACAAAACTGCTGATGACACCATCGAGATAAACGGACAAAGCCATCGCGTGGCCGGAATTCTTTCCACCGGAGGGAACGAGGATAACGAAATCGTCGCGCCGCTCTCGCTGGCGCAACAAATATTAGGAAAACCCGGAGCAGTTCGCCGCGTCTACGTCAGCGCTGTCACAAAACCAGAAGACGCTTTCTCTCGCCGCGATCCGAAGACCTTGCCTCCCGAAATGTACGATCGCTGGTATTGTTCGCCGTATCCGCAATCGATTGCTTTCCAGCTTCAAGAAGCGATCCCAAATTCTCACGCCGAACAAATTCGCCAGGTCGCCCAAACCGAAGGAACGATTTTGACCAGAATCAAAGGCCTGATGCTGCTAGTCACTCTCGCAGCGCTTTTCGCATCCGCACTCGCCGTATCGGCGGCCCTGGCGACGACGATCTTCGAACGCCGCCGCGAGATCGCGCTGATGCGAGCTTTGGGCGCAGGAGGATTGGCGGTGGCATCCCTGTTCTTCGCCGAAGCTGCTCTGCTGGCGATTATGGGCGGCGCTATCGGATTTGCCGGCGGGTCATTCATGGCGTACCACGCAGGCCGCTGGATATTCGATTCTCCCATTTCCATCCAGCCCGTTTTGCTTCCGCTCGTGCTGGTGATAGCCGCAATCGTAACGTTTGCAGGCAGCGCGAACTCGATTCTCCGCGCCGTGAGGTTTGATCCGGTTTACGCATTGCGCGGTGACGCATGACGAAAGCAAGGGGACCTGGTAGTTCGATGTTTTTCCGAATGCTGGTGCGGGCTGCCGTTCTGCGTCGTGGCCGTGCCGCGGCCGCGTTGCTCGCCATGGTCGTCGCAGCCACCGTCACCACCGCTATGCTGAATCTTTTTGTGGACGTGCAGAATAAACTGCAAAAAGAATTTCGCAATTACGGCGCCAATGTAATTGTGATCGCCCGCGACGGTCAGTCGCTGCCATCCGACGCCCTCGCTAAAACCGATTCCGCGCTAACAGATCAGGACGGCGCAACGCCTTTGGCTGTGCCGTTTGCCTACGCTATCGCGCGAACCGCCAGCGGCCAGCCAGTCGTGGTTTCCGGCACCGATCTCATCGCCGCGAGGCAACTGAATAGTTGGTGGTCGGTAACCGCGTGGCCTACGCAATCCGATCAGGCGCTCGTCGGAATCCGGGCGGCATCGCAGCTGAGTCCGCAGGGAAAGCCTTTCGACCTAACTTTCCAAGAACGAACCATCCACATCATTCCAGTAGGAACCGTCCAAACCGGCGCCGCCGAAGATAGCCGCATCTACTTGCCACTTGCCAGTTTCGAATCATGGACCGGAATACAACCATCCACAATCGAAATTTCAATTCCCGGCCCGCCAGAAACAATCTCCGCCGCTATTCAAACACTACGAGATACATTGCCCACTGCGGACGTCCGCCCCGTACGGCAGATTACAGAAACCGAAGCTCGAGTTTTGGGCAAGACCAGAGCAACGTTGTTGTCCTCGTCGATCCTCATCATCATCACCGCCGCGCTCTGCGTTCTCGCCACGCTCACCGGATGGGTGCTCGACCGCCGCCGCGATTTTGCCATCATGAAAGCTCTGGGCGCATCCCAACGATTCATCGGGGGATTCTTCGCTGCGGAAGCCGCTCTTCTGGGTGCGGTCGGAGCATTGCTCGGTTTCGCTCTGGGCATTGGAATCGCGGCCTGGATTGGCCGCGCGAATTTTCACGCCCCGGTCATGCCCCGCTTTGAGGTATTTCCTATCGTTTTTATCGGATGCATCCTGGTCGCGCTGGCATCCGCTATTCTGCCCATTTCGTTGCTGCGGCGGGTGCAGCCAGCTATGATCTTGAAAGGCGAATGAAGTTTTGGCGTCAAAGGAAAAAACGTGATCCAGCTCAAACACGTCAGCCGATCCTATCCAGCTAAAGCCGAGTCTGGAGGCGGTATTCGCGCGTTGGACGACTTCTCTTTATCGGTCGACTCGGGTGAATGGATCGCAATTATGGGGCCATCGGGTTCCGGGAAGTCAACGCTGGTAAACCTGATCGGCTGCCTCGACCGTCCAACTTCCGGCGAAATCTGGCTCGACTCCGAAAATGTCGCGAACATTTCCGCCGGCAATCTAAACCGTGTTCGCGCCGAAAAAATAGGGTTCATCTTTCAGCAATTTCATCTCATCCCCTACCTCACCGCCGTCGAAAACGTGATGCTCGCGCAATACCTACACAGCATGACCGACGAGCAGGAAGCGCTCGCCGCCCTCGAACGAGTAGGCCTCAAAGATCGCGCCCATCACGTACCTTCCCAGCTTTCCGGAGGAGAACAGCAGCGCGTCTGCATCGCGCGCGCTTTGATCAACGATCCCAAAATTGTTCTCGCCGATGAACCCACCGGCAACCTCGACGCCATTAATGAGGAGATTGTCCTCCGCATTCTCCGGGAGTTGCACCACACTGGACGCACTATCGTGATGGTCACGCACGACCCGGTCGTCGCCCGTTTAGCCGATCGTCGCATCGAGTTGCATCATGGCAAGATCGCCGCGCAAGAAGTTTTTGCCATGGCGGACGAAGAACAGTTCGACGAAGTTCTCGAAGAACTATGGGCGCTCGCCGAACATGGGCAAATCGCCGAGACCGGACGCCTGGAAGTTCACGGCGCACTTCCGGTAAGCATCGCCATCGAAAAGATGACCGCGCTTGGTCTCGTCACGACCCGCGCTCACGCCGAGCCTCTACCCAGTCCCAAGCCGTTCGTTAACCCTTGTCATGACGCCCTGAAGCCAACGGGTGTGTCCATCGGAGAAGGCAGCATGATCGTGGAGCTGACGCCGCGAGGCCATCAGCGCGCTGCCGACGTCATCCGCCGCCATCGCCTCGCCGAGCGCCTCTTTACCGATAGCCTGTCAATGGACAGCGAATCCGAAATCGAGCAGCAAGCCTGCAAATTCGAGCACATTCTCTCGCCCGAAGCGACGGATAAAATCTGTGCCTTCCTGGGACATCCGCGCACCTGCCCCCACGGCGCTCCAATCCCGCCCGGCCCATGTTGCCAACCCGGCCCAATATCCAAATTTGCCTTCGGTTCGTCCTCGACCGCAGCCCGCTAAATCCTTTCATCCTGACAGCAGCGAAGCCACTCCCTGTCATCCCGACCGCAGCGAAGTGGAGGGACCTGTTTTCCCACTAAATGCAGCGCGCGGCACTCGGCACGAAAAGAACGAACATGAAACTGGTTCGCGAAGGATCTAACTTCCCGTCGCCGTTAGCGCCGCAGAATTTCGGCCTGCTTGCTGATATAAAAGAGTGCGAGGTGAATCGTGGCCGAAACTCTTCCCGATAGACCGCCAGATAAAAGTCAGGAGAAAGATAAAAGTCTCGAAAAGTTTTACCGCGCCCGGATAACCAAACGCACCGATCTTGCCGAAGATCTGTGGACGGTCAGAATTCAAGCCGGCGGGGATTTCAAATTTGCGCCGGGACAATACGCGACCCTCGGCGTCGATGGTCCCGATAAACGTTCGGAGCGCGCTTACTCAATCGTTTCCTCGCCCTATGAAAGTGAACTCGAATTTTTTTTCGAATTGGTGCCGCAGGGCGAATTGACTCCCAAGCTATATAAATTGCAGGTCGGCGACGAACTTCTGATGCGCAAGATTCCGAAAGGCAGATTCACGCTCGACACAAAAAGCGGGCGCACCAACCATCTGTTAGTCGCGACTGTAACCGGGGTTGCGCCATTCGTCAGCTACGTCCGCTTCCTCTACAAAGATTGGAAGGAAGGTAAATTCGCCGGCGACCACAAACTTTTCCTGCTCGAAGGCGCCAGCCGGTCCTGGGAATTGGGCTATTGCGAAGAGTTGCAAAAATTCGCCATGGAAGTTCCCTGGCTGAAGTACATTCCCACCATCAGTCGTCCGTGGGACGATACGAAATGGATTGGCGAAACTGGCCGGGTCGACGACCTACTGCGCAAATATGCGGATATGTGGGGACTCACTTCCACCGATTCCGTCGCTTATTTATGCGGACACCCGGACATGATTGAGACTGGGAAAGGCATACTGAAGCGCATTGGATTCACCAAAGAAGTCGTAAAAGAAGAAATTTATTGGATTCCGGGAAAAGAAGTAGCGGCAACGTAACGGCTCGCGTAGGGACGGCCGCCCTCGGCTGTCCTGGTTTAGCGAATCTGAATAGGTTCGAACGTCAGGAAGGGTTCAGGAACCGCGCTATGCGCGGTTGGACAGCCGGGGACGGCTGTCCCTACGAAAGTCCCAAAATCAGAAACACGGGAAACTTGGCGTAACCACTCCCGCAACCAGCTGATTGAATACGGTCTTTTGCACCTGGATGTAGTTCCCGCTAGCCCAGACGTAGTGTATCCATTGCACCAGTCCATAGCGCTGGTTTACGTAATACTCCTCCTTATCGCCGCACGTATAATTTTGATCGCAATTGTAGCGATAGCTGATCACCAGCGCCTGAAGATTGGTGGGCAAATTTCCTCCCACGGAAATCGAATATGGCCCCCAGACTTCGTTGACCGCATTCTGAAGTCCCAGCGTGACCGAGCAATTCTGCGAGCAGTTCGTATGCAAATCGTAATTCGTATTTGCGACTTTGATTGTAGAGCCCGGTGAACCCGCAGTCGCGCACCTCGGTACCAATGGCATATTGGTATTGTTCGTAAATTTCTTGTAACTCTCAGGAACGCTGTACGACAGTTCCGTGATCCACAGATAAATGTCGTTATTGTCGTAGAGCTGAATATCCCACGGATAGCCCAGCGGCCCTTTCACCCAATAAAACTTGTCCGCTTCCATCACGGTGTATAGCGGATTCGAACTTCCTTCCAGGTGATATGTGGAGCGCAGATCGGCATCCATGGTCATCCAATCGAGCATGTCATAGGTTCCCGCTGGACATGTCGTGGTCGGTTCAGCTTTAGCTTGCGTCGTAAATCCTAAGACGCCGGCAAGCAATGTGACTTTCAGTAATCCAATCACAACCCATGCCAGTGGCCGGATTGCTTTAGTTATGGTTTTAATGCTCAGGCTCGTGGAGAGTCGGTTCAAAATACTGGACACAGAACACCTCGGGTGGGAATGCTGAATAATTTACTGGCTGGCAGCGGCAATATCAAATAGAAAATGATGCAACGCCGCGGTTTTTTTAGGTGCAAGTCCCCGTAAGTGAGAGGAGATTGCGGCAAGAGTCAGCGAAACGCGCCCGCGAAAAAGATGTCGGTGTACTGGCGCGCGAGTTGCTCTTCCTGCAATGCGCCTTGCGGTTTGTACCATTGATAAATCCAATTGATCATTCCCAGCAACGCGAAGGCTGCCGCTCGGGGATTTATGTTCGTCGGTGACTGCCGCTTGCGCTGCACCTCGGCAACTAAATTTTCCACGAAGTGTATGTAATCTTTTTTGCGTCCATTGATCCGTTTGCGCAAGGGCGGTGGAAGAGGATGATTTTCATGCAGCATCACCGTGACTTCCCAATCGCTCTGGCTCAAGACCACCCCAATGTGCAATCGGATCACTTCTCGCAACCGCTCTTCCGGATCGCTGATCCCGCGCGCAACTTTGATCACGCGTTCTTCCGTGATGTCCATAGCCTGGTTCATCAGGTCGAATAGAATTTCGTCTTTGCTTTGAAAATGATGATAGAGCCCGCCTTTGCTGAGTTTGAGCGCGGCAGCGATATCGTTCATCGAGGTGCCGTCATAGCCCTGCTGCTGGAAAAGCCGGGCGGAAGCACGCAAAATTTCCTGACGGGGATCAACGGACGCGTCGCGAGTCATTGCGGGAAGGATATTACATGATGAGCCAGTTGCGCTCGAATTTGCTGGTTAGGCTAATTTCAAATTAGCTCTAGAAACTGAGGCTCAATCCAAATTGTTTCCCCCACGCTCCCGTTCACTGACTCAATATCGATTTCGGCCATTCCGAAATCATTGAAGTCAGCAATGACAAACTCTCTGCCGATGCATTTAATAAAAGTGGATCTGCTGGGAAAGTCGGGGTAGTCTTGTAGGCCGTCAGAACGCCAATCACACGAACCTTGGCACCCACTTTAAGCTTACGCTTCCGTCTGCTGATCCAATTCAGCAGAGTCTTTATCATTCCCTTGACAGTGTCCATAACGGTCAATAACATTCTATAATTCTTCGACCGACCGGTCGGCGTTTCATCTGAACTCATTTCACTATTTAGGAGAAGCCGTGGCCACCGTTTTCTATGAGCGTGACGTGAATCCCGATGCCCTCAAAGGCAAGACCATCGCCATAATGGGGTATGGGAGCCAGGGCCATGCCCAGGCGCAAAATCTTCGCGACAGCGGTTACACCGTGATCGTGGGCCTTGACCCGCAGCGTCCGACTGCGCAAAAGGCTAAGGCTGATGGCATGGAAGTTGTGTCCCCGGCTGAGGCGGCTGAACGCGGCGATTGGATTCACATGCTGACCCCGGATGAGACGCAGGGTGAATTTTACGAATCGGCGATCCGGCCTGCGCTGCGAGCCGGCAAGGTTCTCGGTGTCTCCCATGGCTTCAGTATCCACTTCAAGACCGTAGTCCCGCCGAAAGAGGTGGACGTTATCATGGTCGCTCCCAAAGGCCCCGGACACCTCGTGCGGCGCGTTTACGCCGAGGGCCGCGGTGTTCCATCGTTGCTCGCCATTCATCAGGACGCTTCCGGCCGCGCCCGCGAATACGGATTGTGTTTCGCTTACGGCATCGGTTCCACGCGCGCGGGAGTGTTGCAAACGACTTTCAAGGAAGAAACGGAGAGCGATCTGTTCGGCGAACAGGCCGTGCTCTGCGGAGGACTGACCTCACTGATGAAGAAAGGATTCGAAACCCTGGTCGAAGCGGGATACGCGCCCGAGATGGCCTATTTCGAATGTATTCACGAAGTCAAGCTGATCGTCGACCTGATCTACGAAGGCGGACTCGCCCAAATGCGGGACTCAATATCGAACACTGCCGAGTATGGCGATCTTACCCGTGGGCCTTTAGTCGTGGGAGATGACACCCGTGCTGCCATGAAAAAGATCCTGACCCAGATTCAGGATGGTACATTCGCCCGCGAGTGGATTGCAGAAAACAAGAGTGGAAAAAAGAAATTCTCCGCATTGCGCGAAAGCGAAAAAAATCATCCGGTCGAAGAAGTGGGCGCCAGGCTGCGAGGATTGATGTCGTGGCTGCCGAAAGAGAAACCGGCCAAGTCATCGGGTACGGCGGAAAAATCGAAGCAGGTCGTCAACGCGTAGAATTCGTTTTAGCTCAAGTCCCTTGAAATATTGCCATTCCGAGAAGCGTAGCGCCGAGAAATCTGCTTTCGCGGTGGAATAGCAGGCTTCTTCGGATGAGGTCACTCGTGCCCTGAGTTGCAAACTTTAGCATGAACTCCGCTGTATACCTCAATTTTCGCTGATACGGACTAAGCTTTTCCGATGTTCTTCACCGCGAATACGCTGAACTAACCTCGCGTCACGGCCTGGCCACAAATAAAAAGCGTCCTAAACTTTTCAGTTTAGGACGCCTCGGCAGCCCTCCCCCAGAACTGCCAAACCACAACTGGATACTATGGTTAGTGCGGTTTGCTGTAAACGTCACTTTGGTAATCGCCATTTCCTGACGCGTAACCCGTTTTAAACGCCGCGGTAATGGCCTCGACCATGCGTAGGCGCTTCGGTTCGGACTAGCGGAACCCCCGGTTGACCGGCCACGCGAGAATTATTTTTCCGTAGGTATTTGTGGAGACGAATCCGATTTGATTTCCAAAATCTCGGGACTTGGCCAGGCCGCCGCTGCATTTGCCTTCTGCAACACCGCAATAATTTCGGGACGCACGTTCCACTTAGGATGATTGCGAACCGCATGGATCAATCCGATATTCGCATCGCGGCGTGACAGTTCTTTACCGACTCTGGCTTCGGTCAGGCGTCCGTTTTCCAGAGCGACTGCAATTACTCGCGGCGTCGCATCTTTTAACAAGGCCGCCGCAACCCGTCCCGACGCGCGTCGCGCCAAGGAAAGTTTTTCTCCCAGAGAAAGTTTATCCAGCCGATTGATAAGACTTTCCTCGGCTGCCATCTTGATGTCAGCAGCGACGATAGGCATCAGCGCAACTCGCATCAGATCAAAGGTAAACAAATGGCGCAGCAGCGGCAGCAGAATATGTCGAGGTATTTTGGGATGTTGAACGAGCGCGAGTTTTACTTTTCGGCTCTTCGCCAGCGAACGATTTTTAACGACCTTTTCGAAGGTCTCGGCCTGCACATCGGCATGCTTCAGTAACGCGAGCGCTAAGTCTTCGGTCAACTCCGCTGCCGCTGCCGCGTCAGGAAATAGTTTTATGGCATTGTCCATAGAATGATTAGTCAGGTTATTTGCGTGCCCGCTCCAACGCGCCCTGTACCGGATTAGACATTTCCTCAACTATTGCGACCGTTGGGCACTGCCGCCGCAATTCGCTGCGAAAAGTCTCTCGCACCACGGCGCTGTGCCGAAACACACCGCCGGACATGGCCACGGGAGCACCATCGCCATGTGCGAACAAACGCCGCACTACAATTTCCCCGAACGCTGCTAACTCGGTTCCTGCTCGGTTCAGAATCTCGCGCGCCAAATCATTTCCGGAACCGGCCAGAGCGGCGACTAGCGGAGACAGTCCCGCGAAATCAGGCGCGGGAGACGCATTGGCCGCCATTACCAGGCCATCGCGGTCATTCAAATTCCACGCGCGCATAATCGCCGGCAGCAATGCGTCGTTCGAATCCGGATTCTCATCCGCATCGCGCAATGCGGCGCTGACGGCGGTCCTCCCAATCCAATATCCCGACCCCTCATCCGAAACCATGAATCCCCAACCGCCGGCACGCGCAAATCGGCCGCTTGCGTCACGCCCATAAGCCACCGATCCAGTGCCAGCGATCACCACCACTCCGGCGCCTTCGCCAAACGCCGCCTGTAGCGCAATTGTCGCGTCCCCCACAATCTCAATTTCACACGAGATGAGTTCCGCCAATATTTTCCTGACTGTAGCCGCCACCTGCGGACGCGCCGCTCCCGCTATTCCCACGCATGCGCCGCCAATTGTTGATGGATCAATTCCTGCCGTGGAACATGCCTGGCCTATCGCGTCTGCTAAAGCTGTGCGCGTGGCCGCTTCGCCAACTCGCACCACATTGCTGGGACCGCCGGTTCCGGCGCCCAACACGGACTTCTCATCGCCAATCACGCATGATGTTGTCGTGCCGCCCCCATCGATGCCCAGAAAAAGTCCCATAGCGCAGTTCTACCATCCAATGAAATTAGCGTGCTTTGGTATGTGCTCGACCAGGAACTATAGTGCACCCTTTTTGTTGCAATTTAACATTGCTGAAACATTTCGCCCATTATGATTAATGCACTGGGAGGTAACTTCACCCTGGCCGCACCGCAGCGACTCGCCCAATTCTCCCTGCCGCTTCAGGTAGCCGCTGTCTGCTATCGCCTGCGTGATGACGAAGTCGAGTTTCTCCTAGTGAAGACCCGTGGAGGAGGTAAGTGGACGTTCCCCAAAGGCGACCCAGAACGTTCCTTGACGCACAGTCAAGCCGCTGAACGTGAGGCGTGGGAAGAGGCGGGAGTGCGCGGAACGATCGAGTCGAAACACTTTCACCTTTACGTTCACTCCAAAGGCGTTTTCTGGAAGCCTTCGGGAGTGCGGGAATACGTGGTGAAGGCCTTTCTCCTCGAGGCCCAAAGAAACGACAATCGGCATGAAGCGCTGCGCGATCCGGCCTGGTTTTCTGCGGACGAAGCGAGAGCTGTGCTGGCCAAAGGCCGCGAAGTGAAGTACGCCAGAGAAATCCAAATTGTGATTGACCGCGCGTTGCAGGAAATTGGCGCGCTGATCGCCACACAACGGACCACTTAGCCCGGACGCTCTCGTCCAGGGAGGTGAGCACCGCTCACCCGCCTACTCACGTCGTATGATTGAATCAGTCAATGATTCAACTCTCCAGTGCCGGCAAGCGCTTCGGCCACAAACTCCTGTTCGATGGCGCCGATTGGATGATCACTCCGCGCGATCGTGTGGGACTCGTGGGCGCGAACGGCACCGGTAAATCCACGCTCATGAAAATTCTCGCCGGCCATGAGACTCTCGATTACGGCGGCATCAGTTTCGCCAAAGGAATCAGCGCCGGATATCTCCCGCAGGATGGACTCACTCTATCCGGACAAACCGTGTTCGCCGAGTGCATGTCAGTCTTCTCCGAGCTGCGCGCCATGGAACAGGAAATGGAAGATCTGACCGGACGCATGTCGGAGTTAGATCACACTTCCACCGAATACTCTCAGGTCACCGATCGTTATCACACCATCCAGCACGAATTTCAAACCCGTGACGGGTACGCCATCGAGGCCAAAGTTGGAACGGTTCTCACCGGCCTCGGTTTTCGGAAAGAAGATTGGACCCGGTTGACCGATGAATTTTCCGGCGGATGGCAGATGCGACTCGCGCTCGCCAAGCTTCTTCTTCAGCAACCCAACCTGCTTTTGCTCGACGAACCTACAAATCATCTTGATCTGGAGGCGCGCAACTGGCTTGAAGAATATTTAGCTCATTATCCCAACGCATTTGTGTTGATCTCGCACGACCGCTATTTTCTCGACGTGACGGTAAACCGGATTGCCGAAATATGGAACAAGAAAATTCATCTCTACAGCGGCAACTATGAAAAATATCTGAATCAGAAAACACAACGCTTGGAACAACTTCAGGCTGGCTATCGCAACCAGAAAGAAAGAATTGATCAGCTCGAAATCTTCATCAACCGGTTTCGCTATACGGCCACCAAAGCAAAGCAGGTACAAAGCCGCATCAAAGAACTCGAGCGCATGGAACGAATCGAACTTCCGGAAGAAGAGAAGACCATTCATTTTTCGTTCCCGCAACCGAAACCCAGCGGCAGAATCGTCGTCGAATTCAAAAATGTGTCGAAGTCGTACGGAGAAAAGGAAGTATTCCGCGACGTTAGCTTCATGATCGATCGCGGCGACCGCATCGCCTTGGTGGGAATCAACGGCGCCGGCAAATCTACGCTCATCAAACTGCTGGCCAATCAGGAACCGCTAAGCAGTGGCGAGTACCACGCTGGACACAACGTGCAGGCCGACTATTTCGCGCAGGATCAGTATAAGGAATTGAATCCCGAGGCGCGCATCCTCGACGATCTCGGCTATCTTTCCCAGAAGTCAACTGAGACCGAGCTGCGCAGCTTGCTGGGATGTTTTCTCTTCTCGGCGGATGACGTGTTCAAGCGAATCGGCGTCCTCTCCGGCGGCGAGCGCAACCGCTATGCGTTGTTGCGAATGCTGCTTCATCCCGCAAACTTTCTTTTGCTCGATGAGCCCACGAACCACCTCGATATGCGCGCCAAAGACGTTCTGCTCGAATCGCTCTCGAAGTACACCGGAACCGTAGTTTTTGTCTCGCATGACCGCTATTTCATCGACAAGCTGGCCACCAGAATTTTTGAAGTCGGCGAGGGCCGCGTAGAAATCTATCCCGGCAATTACGAAGATTATCTCTGGAGAAAACAAGGCGGGGCCGCTGCGCTGGAGCAGTCTGTCGCCGCCTCCGCAAAAGCTCCGCCTGCGAAAATCACAGCTCCCGCAAACGGCAAACTTTCCGAAGCGGCGCCAGACGACAATCACAAGCGTCTGAATCCCATCAAGCGCAAGCAGATCGAAGACCGAGTCCGCGAACTCGAGAACGAAATATCGTCCCTGGAGACCTCCATCGAGAACTGTGAAATCGCGCTCCAGAACTTTATAAGCGCCGCCGAGACGGAACGTCAAAGCCGGGAACTGAACGACAGCCGCTCACGCCTGAAAACGTCTCTGGCCGAGTGGGAACAACTCAGCCAAGCCCTGCAAGCCTGACGCCTTGTTCCCCAAGTGCGGGTACTTCCGTTTCGTCAAGGCCTAATCTGTCTGCTATAAGTTACTGAAAAAACATTCCGATGATAAGCAGGAAATGCTAGTTTCCGCAGGTCTGCTGGACAATTACTGGACATTTTGTCGGGGTGGGAATTGGTTACTTTAGTGAAAGGAAGCTAAGGTTTGAACATGATGCATGAACACAGAAAACTTTGGGGAACGGTGACGGCATGGCTGTCTTTTTGAAATGACGGTAGCTCTTTGAGATATGTGCAGGGACCTTTGCCCTCCGCCATATGATCAGATTTCTTATGGAAGCAACCCGGTCTTACGCAGATGGGATCGTCCAACGCTACGTCGCTCATACATCTATTTTAGCATTCCGGCCTATACTAGATAATCAGACGGGATAAAC
>Ga0182015_10000159_pt1 | contig 95859 bp, 99 predicted proteins | sample 712P3MmetaG_FD_120478 | JGI IMG/M metagenome (GOLD analysis project Ga0182015, IMG submission 120478) | Permafrost microbial communities from Stordalen Mire, Sweden - 712P3M metaG | ecosystem: Environmental > Terrestrial > Soil > Wetlands > Permafrost | place: Sweden: Stordalen | collected...
CGATCGATTGGGCCGCGGCTGCATTCCATACCGTCACGCCGCAGCTCACCGACGCCGAGGCGCTGTTGATCGCCGTCGGGATCATCGGCGCCACCGTGATGCCGCACGCCATCTATCTGCATTCTGGATTGATCCAGGCGCGCGTGCCGGTGCACGACGACACCGAACGGCGCAAGGTGCTGCATTTCTCCAACTGGGAAGTTGTCGTCGCGCTCAGTGTCGCCGGGCTCGTCAACATGGCGATGGTGATGATGGCATCGAGCGCGTTCCATGCCGGCCATCCCGAAGTGGCGCAAATTGAAACCGCCTATCACACGCTGACACCGCTCCTTGGCGCCGCGGCGGCCGGCGTCTTCCTGCTGTCGCTGATCGCGTCGGGCGTATCGAGCTCGACGGTCGGCACCATGGCCGGGCAGATGATCATGCAGGGTTTCGTCAATTTTCGCATTCCGATCTGGCTGCGGCGGCTCATCACCATGGCGCCGGCCTTCGTCGTCGTCGCGCTCGGCGTCAACACGACGAATGCGCTCGTCGTCAGTCAGGTCATATTGAGCTTCGCGTTGCCGCTGCCGATGATCTCGCTGATCATCTTTACGAGCCGCGCCGACATCATGGGACCGTTTGCGAACGGCAAGCTGACGCGCATCGCGGCGATCATCGCCACGGCCATCGTGCTCGTTCTCAATGTCGTTTTGATTGTGCTGAGTTTGACGTAGCCCGGATCGAGCGCGGTGAAATCCGGGAACGATGGTTTGGCCGCAAAGGCCGCTCCCGGGTTTCGCTTCCGTCAACCCGAGCTGCCGTTCTTGATCGATGATTGAGGCGCGGCCGATGCTCGGCCACGCCTCAACTCACTTACATGGTCTTGAGATTTTCAGCGGCCGACTTGCCGGTCTTGCGGTCCACAACGACTTCGAAGGAAACGCGTTGACCTTCCCTCAGCTCGCGGAGGCCGGCGCGTTCGACGGCGCTGATATGAACGAATACGTCCTTACCGCCACCCTCGGGTTGAATGAATCCATATCCCTTCTGCGCGTTGAACCACTTCACGGTACCGTTGTTCACGGGTCTCTCCTCATAGACGTGTCGATATGAGCCGCGCGAGTATGCCCGGCTCGGTTAGCTCGAGATTTTGGTGAAAGATCGTTGTCAGGCGCGCTTATCAGTCGCTGCAAGGCCAAGTCATTCGGGCCGAAAACTCGATGCAACCTTTTTAACGGCAACGCACCGGCTTCGCAAGACCGTGCCGAACCGATTGTGACAGACTTAATAAAATGACAAGCCGTTTTTCCGGCACGGATTATTTCGCACCGGTCCGCTCGATTCCCGAGGTGCAACAGGAATTTGCCGAGGCCGGCGGGATGATGTTCTTGAGCCAGCAGTGCGCATTGGTTCCCTGCAGGCCGGGATGAACGTAAGTCCAGGCCAAACATTGGGTGTCGGCCTTGCACGCGCTTTGGCACAGCGTCACGCTATCGCTGGCGAGCTCGAAGTTACGATAGCTCGAGCCGTGCAGATCGGTGTTCGCCATCGGAGCGCTGGCGGCGGCGGGCGATTGGGTCGCAGCAGCGGTCTGCCGCTCGAAGCCGGCGATGCAGCACGGACTGGAAACCTGGGTCGACGCGGCGCTTTTCAGAAAGCAACGCGCATCCGGACTGAAAACACCGGGACGCACATAGTCCCACGCCAGGCATTGTCCCTCGGCACGGCACGCCGCCTGGCATGCTTCCGGAGTGGCATCCGCGCCGGCAAAATACCGGTACGTGCCGCCCTCCAGCTCGATGCCGGGTTGCGCGCCGGTGACGTCGGCGGGAACGGGCGGCGGCACGCGCATGTCCGGTGCCGGCACGCGCTCGATTGCGGACGTGCAGCAAATATCTTTGACTTGTTCGGGGATGACCGCCTTGAGTGAACAGTGCGCGGCGGCGCCCGAGCCATTCGGCTGCGTATAGGTCCAGGCGATGCAGTGCATGTCCGCGCGGCACGCGGACTGGCAATTTGCCGGATCCGCTGCCACGTCGGTCACGTGGTAAAGCGAGCCTCGCAACGCGATACCACTCATCATCTCGCCAAGCTTGACGCCGGCGGGCAATCCGTCAGTCCCTGCTGAGCTTGGCGTCGCGCTCGCCGGCGCCGGAGGAGACGGTGTTGCAGGTGGCGCGGCAGCGGGCGGATTTGGTAGCGATGTCGGCGCGCTCAAGGCGACTTGTGGCGCCGGCTGAGGTGCGGGTGCCCTATGAAGCTTCGGCCACAGCACGGCGACGGCAACGGCCGCCGCGACCACAATGCCGCCGCCGGCAAGTAGCAAGGGCACGCGGCGCCGCGGCACCACCTCTTCGAGCGCGTGCATGATCGCGTCGGCGTCGGCGTTGAAGCGCGTGTGACGCAATTCCAGAGCGTGGCGACGCGCAAGCGGCTTCAAATCGTCGGTCAGACTATCTTCCGACGGCATGGTGGTGCCTTCGACCAGCACCGGAATCACCGCGATGTCGCGCTTGAGCGCCGAAGCGAGCTCGACGCGTACAGAATCCCGCGCGTTGTCGAGCCGGCGTTTGCCAGACTGATCGCGGGCATCGAGCCAGTGCGGACCGATCATGGCCAGCAGCACATGGCATTGCGAAACTTGGGTGTCGAGTTGCTTGGCGAAATCGAGGCCGGGTTTCATGGCGTCCACGTCCATGAACAGTTCTTGGCGGGAATATTTCGATGCGAGGTAATCGAACAGCCGGCCGGCGACCCCTTGCGTGTCGTCACGGCGGTAATTGATAAAAATACGTGCCATGATCGTATTATAACATGATTGCGGGGTGTGGGGACGCTTGCTGGGCGGGCGCGCCGATGCAACAAACCGTGGCCAAATACCTTAGGTCAATACCTTGGGTTAAACGCTTTAATCAAACGGAGGAATTCGCCTATGCGTGTCGTCGCCCTTGAGGAGCACTTTTCGGTCCCGTCAGTCGCTCGCCGCATCGCTCAGGATGTCATCAGCCGCCGCGGCTTCCGGCCGAGAAAAATTACCCCCGGCGCACCGAACCCGATGGAATTGCTCCCGGAGATCGGCGAGGGCCGTCTCAAGTCAATGGACGAGACGGGTGTCACGGTGCAGGTCTTATCGGTCGCCGGCCCAGGTGCCGATCTCGTCCCCGGACCTGACGGCCTCGCCATGGCCCGCGAGGTCAACGACCACTTAGCGGCGGCGATTGCGCGTCACCCCGATCGCTTTGCCGGTTTCGCTAATTTACCGATGCAGAGCCCCGACGCGATTCCGGCCGAGCTTAAGCGCGCCGTGAAGGAATTGGGTTTCGTCGGCGCGATGGTCAACGGCACCACCGAGGGCCGCTTCCTCGACCATCTGAGCTATGACGGCCTGCTCGCGGCCGCTGTCGAGCTCGACGTGCCGATCTACATCCATCCGCATATTCCGCCTGAGCCGGTGCGGCAGGCCTATTTCTCCGAACTGCCGGAGGGCGCCGGGCGCGTGCTCGAGACGGCTGGCTGGGGCTGGCATTCGGAAACCGCGGTGCATCTGCTTCGCATGGTCGTTGCGGGAACGCTCGACAAGCATCCGCGCTTGAGAATCATCATCGGGCACATGGGCGAAATGCTGCCGATGATGATGGCGCGTGCCGATCAGGTCTTTCAGCACGATATCGAGCACCTCAAGCGGCCGATCACCCGCACCATCCTCGATCAAGTCTGGATCACCACCAGCGGCATATTCGACCAGCCGCCGTTTATCGCCGCGCTGCAGACCTTCGGCATCGACCGCATCATGTTCTCGATCGATTATCCGTTTGCGCCGAACGCCGCGGGCCGCAAATTCCTTAACAATGTCGCGCTGGCGCCAGCCGACAAGGAGAAGCTCGCGCATGGCACCGCCGATGCCGTGCTGAAGCTAAAGGCGGGGGCGAAGTAACGAACGGAGCATGTACGATGCGGAAGTTTCTATCGGCGTTCGCCATTTTCATGATCGCCCCGATCGGCGCGAACGCGCAACAGCCGATGCCGAAGGCAATAATCATCAATCTGCATTGGATCACCGACAGTAATGGCTGCAAGATTTGGGATTCAAAGCCAAGCGCGAACGAAGCAGTGACTTGGACCGGTACATGCACCGATGGATACGCCGACGGAAAGGGTACGCTGACTTGGATCGTCAATGGCCGTCCCTCCGGAACCTACGAGGGCGAAATGAGGGGGGGCCATTACGACGGTCAGGGCACGCAAATCTGGCCGACCGGCTCGCGCTATGACGGCGAGTGGAAGAACGATCGCGCGCAGGGATACGGCACCTATCGTTCCGCGCAGGGTGACGTTTGCACGGGCGTTTGGGTCAACGGCTGCTTAGCCGGCTGTTTGCACTCGATCGGCGTTTCCGAATGCGACCCGACGCCCGCACCGCGTTGAGCGGCAGCATTTTCGCCGCTTGATGCGTTGCGACTTGATGCGGTGTGGCACTATGCGGCAGGCCGCATGGCGCTCCCTAGGGGACTCGAACCCCTGTTTTCGCCGTGAGAGGGCGACGTCCTGGGCCGCTAGACGAAGGGAGCCTGTTCCCGAAATAACCGCGATGGGGCCGCCACGCAAGCGCCCTGGCGCCCCCTCGGCGCGGGCCTATTTTCCGCGCGACAATATCGTCCATTGTAAAGTAATTTAATTGGGCACGTGACTCGCAGCGATTTGGCAAGTCGACAATAGGACATTGCGAGCAAGAGGACATTGCCAGCAAGCGCAGCTTCGGTTTGCGGCAATGTGATTGCATCGCGATCGTATTTCGGCGGACAGCAGGGATGAAAATCGGCTTGCAACGGCTACGGCTCGATGTCGCCCGACTCTTCGGAGTGGTGGCTTGCATCGGCGTCTTATTCGCACAGACCTTATCGCCGGCTCGCGCCGATATCGGATTCGACCGGCCGGGCGGTGATTACGACAAATTCGTCGTCAAGTCCGGCGATCCGGACGAGTGCTCATCGCGTTGCGAGCGCGACGCGCGTTGCCGCGCCTGGTCCTTTTCCTATCCGCGCACCACGCAGGTGGAGGCTGTCTGCTGGTTGAAGAACCGCGTGACACCTCGCGCTCAAAGCCCGTGCTGCGTCTCCGGCGTGCGCGGCGCGAGCGTGAATGGACCGGTTACGAAGGATATCGAATTCGGCATCGATCGCGCCGGCGGCGATTACAAATCGTTCGACACCCAGCCGGACAATTCGGGTGCGGCTTGCGCGGCGGCCTGCAAGGGCGAGCAGCAGTGCCGCGCCTGGACCTATGTCCGTCCCGGCTATCAAGGCGCCGCCGCGCATTGTTATCTGAAAGCGAAAGTCACCATTCCGCGCCACAAGCCGTGCTGCCTATCCGGCGTCATAAGATGAGTTTCAGCGGCGGTTGTCGCCGCGCCGCTTACGGCGCATACAAATATCGCAGCAGCGTCCGGCCGACATCGGCGAGGCTAGCGGCCGAGCATTTATCGATCGTGTCTTGCGTGGTGTTGAACCACGGATCGTACTCGAAATCGATAACAAGCAGACTCGGGATGCCGGCTGCCGCCAGCGCCGTGTGATCGTCGCTGACCGGATAAGGCGTCAGCGTGCGCAAGAACACGGAAGGCGCAATGCTCGAACCGATGCTCCAAAACTTCACCGTCTGGTCCTTGGCGTAGACGACCGACGACAGTTCGGGTTTGAGCTGGAGCTGCCTGTAGCAGACCATATCGAAGATCACGCCGCTTTCGGGCTTGCGGTCCGCATAGAAATCGCCGAGATGCGCGGTGAAGTATGGCGATCCGAGCGCGAACCAGTTGGGGTCGCCGGCGCCGAGCGATTTCGGGCCCTCCTCGCCGTCGAAAAAGATCATGTCGACCCCCACCGGCGGCGGCGGCAAACGGCCGAGCGCGCGTGCGGTTTCGAGCAGTAGCGCGACACCCGAAGCGGAATTGTTGGCGCCGGGCATCGGCGCGTCCGGATTCTTGCTGTCGGCATAGGCTCGCACGATGCTGTCGTAGTGCGTGCCGACGATGATGCGGCGCGGATTCGACGGCGAGAGCCGCGCGACGAGATTGGTCATGGCGTGGTCCGCGCCGTCCTCGCCGCGGTAGGTCCAGCGCTGCTTGCTGATCGCGGTAAACGGCGTCTTCGCCAGTTGCGATTCGATATAGTCGATCGTTTGCTGATGGCCCGGCGCACCGATCGAGCGCGGCGTAAATTTTAGCTGCGCCGCGATGTCGTCCATGGCGCGGTCGCCGCTCCATGAGTCTGAGGGACCTACGGCCGGATCGGCCGCAGCACGATTATGCAAACCAAAGCTCGCGCCGATCGCGGCCACGGCTGCCGCCGCGATAACCGACATCGCAAAAATCTTTGCCCGCGTCACGACGATTTCTTTCCGATCGGCAGAAACAGGATACCGGCGCAGACGGCGAGCGCGACGGCATAGAGATAAGTGATGGAGCGCGACCCGATCGTCGGGATGAGCACAAACGTCGTGATCAGCGTGCCGAAAACGTTGCCGATGGTCGAAATGCCATAGACCAAACCGGCGATGCCGCCACTCTCTTCAGCGGAGCGCGTGAGTAGCCTGACGGCGACGGGAGAGAACGTTCCCAGAAGCGCCAGCGGAACGAGCAGCAACGCCGCCGAGGCGAGCAGAATGGCCGAAGGCCCATCGCCGATGGAATTGAGAATCTGCGACATGACGCCGTCGGCCGTCGCCGGAACGAGCGCCAAATAGATCGCCGCCAGCAGAATCGCGCCGGCGATGATTCGCGGCGACGGATAGCGGCCGACGATAACGCCACCGACGAAATACCCGATCGCCAGCGCACAGAGCACCGTCGAGATCAAGCTCGCCCAAGTGTCGATGCCGCCGCCGAAGTATGGAAACAGGTAGCGGCTGCCCAGCATTTCGAATCCCATGAGCACGCCGCCGACGATGAAGGCGTTGAACAGGATCGAAATCGTCAGGAGCCGGCTCGCGGGCGTTACTGCCATTTTCGGTTATGCGCCTCTATGGCTTTGAGCGCTTCGACGGGAGCGAAATCGTCGGTCAGGACCTTGGCATTGGCGCTGATGACGGTGCCGCCTTCGATCTGAATTTGCCGCCGCTGCGCCAGCATATCGTGAAGATTGTAGCGCAGGTTATAGGCGCTATCGCGCTCCTGCGCGGCGCGGTCGAGATCGTCTTTGCTCTTTGGCGGCCCGTCATAAGCGACAGTAACGACATTCCCCCCCGCCACGTAAAAATCGACTTGCGGAAACACCGCGTGAATGGTCTTCGCCGCCGAATCGAACAGCATGGTGGAAGGCTCGATATTCTGCGCCACCACGCCGCCGTCGGCGAGGCGACTCTTGACGATCTGATAAAATTCCTTGGTCAACAGATGAAACGGCACGAACGGCCCCCGATAGGCATCGATCAAAATAATGTCATAGCGGTCTTTTGAGTTGCCAAGAAAAATCCGGCCGTCGCGATTGACCACCTGGAAGTTCGGTTCGTCCTTGATGCCGAAATATTTGTGCGACAGCTCGACAATCGCCGGATCGAGTTCGACCGAAGTCACCGGGACCTGGGGCAAGAACCGGTGCAAATACCAAGCTGTTCGTCCGCCGCCGAATCCGATTTCCAGAATCGAGTTGATGGTCTTGGCGTACATCAGGCTGGCGGTCATGTAGCGCGTATATTCGACCGGCAGGTCGCGATCGTCGAGCGAGTTGTAAATGCTCTCGGTGTAGATCGTCCGGTTATAGCCGAACGTCATGCTGTAAAAGGGGCCCTGCCGGTAAACGTAGATGTTGTTGTAGAGCGACTCTTTGGATTCCACGAGATCGCGGGAATCTTGCGCATCGGATCTGGCGATCAGGACCGCGGCGCTTAACAGTAATCCAATGACACCGGCGGTAAATGAACGAACGAACATGCTTCAAATATCCTGACGCCCGCCGATTTCAGCGCCCGGACAGTGCCTTGGGGGCGGGTACCGGTCAAGCTATTCAGGCGCTCACAAACGAAAGGTGAGCGAAGTAAGACTGCGGAATTGGCGTGCGACAGTAAGCCGCCTGCAGTTCGAAAAAGGATGCCTCGCGCGTTACAATCGAGGAACGCGGCCCTAAGGCTCGGTCGAAAAATGTAGCCGTCCGGTTTCTTTCAGCGTCTTCATATCGAAGACGCGCAATTCGCTTGCACCATCGACGTCGATCATGACCGCGACCCGCCCCGTCGAACCGGCCATCGCGATCACCCGCGCGCCCTTCGGCAACGCGATGACTTCGTTGGTTGGCGCCCCGAAGCCGGCGCCGCCTGCATACACCCGGTAACCGATTACGGTTACAAGGGCGGAGATCGCCAGCACCGTGGTGAGCGCGGATATGACCATTATCGTGCGCGCCCGCGCCACCAGCCGAGCCGTCTCGGACTCGGCGGCATCGGCCGCTCCTGATAAGCTGCCGCGCTGATCACCAGATAAATTGTTCATGACGCCCCCCAATACGCCCACGCCAACCACGCCCGCATCGATTCTCGTCGTGGCAGAGGACGCCGGCGACAGGCTCGACCGCGTGCTGGCCCGCCACATCGCCGAACTGTCGAGATCCCGGCTCAAAGCCTTGATCGAAGCTGGCGCGGTGGCGGTCGACGGAGCGACGATCCGCGATCCGAGCCATCGCGTCAATTCCGGCATGGCGGTCCGCGTCGACGTTCCGCCGCCGCAGCCGGCCAAGCCCGCGCCCGAGCCGATTCCGCTCAATGTCGTCTACGAAGATGACGACATCATCGTCATCAACAAACCCCGCAACCTGGTCGTTCATCCCGCCGCCGGGAATTGGACGGGCACGCTGGTCAATGCGCTGATCGCGCATTGCGGCGAAAGCCTCTCAGGCATCGGCGGCGAGCGGCGCCCCGGCATCGTGCACCGGCTCGACAAGGACACGACCGGGCTGATGGTCGTGGCGAAAAATGACGCGGCCCACCGGGGGCTTGCGGCGCAATTCGCCGACCATGGCCGCGGCGGCAGGCCGTTCGAGCGCTCCTATCTCGCCTTCGTCTGGGGTGCGCCCGAACGCCCGCATGGCGTGATCGACAAACCGATCGATCGCGACAAGCGGGCGCGCGACCGCATGGCGGTGCGCCAAGGCGGCCGCGAGGCGGTGACCCATTGGCAGGTGCTCGGACGATACGGTGGCTCTCCGTCAAAGCCACCCGGCAAGGGGGCTAAAGCCGCAAAATCCGCTGCGCCGGTGGCCAGCCTCTTGCTCTGCCGGCTTGAAACCGGCCGAACCCATCAGATTCGGGTCCATTTGGCCTCGAGCGGCCATCCGCTTCTCGGCGACGAGGTTTATGGAGCCGGATTCCGCACCAAATCGGCGCTTTTGCCGCCAAAAGCCCAGTCCGCGCTGGCGGACCTTGGCAGACAGGCGCTCCATGCCCATATACTGACGGTCGAACACCCATTAAATGGCGAAATCATGCGGTTCCGTTCGGAACTGCCGCGTGATCTCGCTCGTTTGCATGATGCGCTGGCCGGGACCGGCGCTAAGTCGTCTGGCGATAAGTAAGGATTTACCGATTTCGCGGCTTTTCACAGCCACTTGACCGAAATCAAGGCAGCGTCGCGCCGATGTGATGCTGTCGCCCTTTCGCTCGCCCGATTCGACCGTGTATGTTGCGGGTGCGAGATATAATGGAACTGGCGCCGTCGGCTCGGGGAGCGACGGACCATTCGCCCGCCGCTCCCGCGGGGGCATGAATTAAGGAGGGCGCTGTCATGGCCCAAACTGCAGCTTTACCGATTTTATCCGGCGAAACAGGTCTCACTCGGTATCTTGAAGAAATCAGGCGGTTCCCGATGCTGGAACCGCAGGAAGAATTCATGCTGGCGAAAAGCTGGCGCGAGCACGGCGACCGCGACGCCGCGCACAAGCTCGTCACCAGCCATTTGCGGCTCGTCGCCAAGATCGCCATGGGCTATCGCGGCTATGGGCTGCCGATCTCGGAAGTGATTTCCGAAGGCAATGTCGGGCTCATGCAAGCGGTCAAGCGTTTCGAGCCCGATAAGGGATTTAGGCTCGCGACCTACGCCATGTGGTGGATCAAGGCCGCGATCCAGGAATACATCCTGCGCTCATGGTCGCTCGTGAAGATGGGCACCACCGCCAATCAGAAAAAGCTGTTCTTCAATTTGCGCAAGGCGAAGAGCCGAATCTCCGCGCTCGAAGAAGGCGATATGCACCCCGATCAGGTCAAGCTGATCGCCAAGCGGCTCGGTGTCACCGAGCAGGACGTGGTCGATATGAACCGCCGGCTCGGCGGCGACGCGTCACTCAATGCGCCGATCCGCGAGGATGGCGATTCCGGCGAGTGGATGGATTGGCTGGTTGACGACAGCGTCAGCCAGGAGAGCCGGCTCGCCGAATCCGAGCAATCGCAGAACCGGCACCAGGCGCTTGGCGACGCGCTCACCGTGCTCAACGATCGCGAACGCCGCATTTTCGAAGCGCGGCGCCTCGCCGACGATCCGATCACGCTCGAAGAGCTCGCCGACGAGTTCGGCGTCTCGCGCGAGCGCGTGCGCCAGATCGAAGTACGCGCTTTCGAGAAGGTGCAGAAGGCGGTGAAGAACAACATCGCCCACATCGAAAGCCCTGAGCCCGCGGCTGCGTCCGCGGCGGCACATTAATCTCGTCTATCGGCCGTTAACGGCCAACCCGAATATTCACAAGTTCCGGAAGCCGCGCTTCGATGCGGCTTTGGGCAATGGCGGCGCCTTGGCGACGGGCGATGTCGCGCGCGGTCGTGAAGAGCGATCGCGCGTCGTCCTTGTTGTCGCGACTGAGCGCCAGCAGGCATTCGCCGCGTAGCCGATAAATTTTCGGCAGAAAGAAACCGACTCCCGGTTCGTCGATGCCGGCGATGGCGCGGTCAAGATGCGCGAGGCCATCGGACGGACGGCCGCGAGCAGAACTTCGGCCGCCAAGCCCAGATAATATTGCGGCAGCGGCCCAACGGCCGCGGAGTTACCGATTTCCGCGTCGATCATTCGCACCGCGCCGGACATGTCCGCACGGAGCCCGGTCGCCCAGCCCACAAGCAGCAAATTACAGGCACGCCATTGCATCAGACCAAACTTTTCGGCCAGCGTCGCCCCCCGTTGCGCGGCAGCTAAAGTCGCGTCGCGATCGGCCCCAAGCTGGTGGCAGATGCCGCGGTTGTGAAGCGCGTGAGCGAGGCTATTAGGATGATCGAGCCTGCGGGAGTGGAATCGCATTTTACACACGCATGCGTGCAGGATGGAAATTATTCGCCCAAAGTTCCCCTTAACGGCCAGCGGCACGCGAAGATCATCGCGCCGGCGAGCGCGGCGATTCCGGCGACGAGGAGAAAAAAATCAGGTTTCTCCATCAGGCTCCAGAAGCTGCCGATGTAGCCGGCAAGGAAGCCGCCGACAAAACTGGTCGCCAGCCACACGCCCATCATCATCGACGGGATGCGCGCCGGCGCCAGTTTTGTCACCAGCGATAGCCCGACCGGCGACAGGTAAAGCTCGCCTAGCGTGATCACGCCGAAATAGCCGAGCAGCCACAGCCAGCTTGCTTGACTGCCGCCGGTATACAGCGCGGCGAGCGCCAAAATGAGGTTGCCCGCCGTCACGCCGAAACAGCCGAGCGACATTTTGGTGATCGTCGACGGCTCCGTGCCGCGCGCCGCCTGCCGCGCCCACAGCGCGACGACGAACGGCGTGAAGGCGAAAATCATTAACGGATTGAAGGCGAGAAACCATGTGGTGGGGATTTGAGTCACAAATCCGAACACGTCGATAGCGCGGTCGGTATTCGCATCGGCCCACAGTACGATGGTGTTGCCCTGCTGCTCATAGGTTGCCCAGAACAAAGTATTGGGCACGAACAATATCAGCAGCGCGATGACGGCGCGCCATTCACCTCGATCAAGAGGCTTTCGCTCGACATGCGCGGCGCGCGCCTTTTGCAACTCGTCGGGCGGCAACAACGGCAGCGCGTAAAGATAAATGACAAGCCCGATGCACATGCCGACGCCGGCCGCGGCAAAACCGTAGTGCCAACCCGCCTCGAGCCCGAGCGTGCCGCAGACAAGCGGCGCCAGGAACGCGCCGACATTGATGCCGACATAAAAGATGGAATAGGCGCGGTCGCGGCGATGATCGCCGGACGCGTAAAGCCCGCCGACCTGTGTCGAAATGTTCGGCTTGAAGCAGCCGTTGCCGAGGATGAGCGCAAGAAGCGCGAACAGAAAAAGATTTTCGACCGCCATCATGAAATGGCCGACCGCCATCAGGATAGCGCCGATGATGACGGTGCGGCGCTGGCCGAGCACCCGGTCGGCGAGCAGCCCGCCGAAGATCGGCGTGAAATAGACCAGCCCGGTGTAGAAGCCCCAGATCTGCGACGACAGCGGCTGCACATCGAGCGGCCCGAATATGGTTTCGAGCGCGCGCTTGACGGTGAGCAGGCCGACCACGTTGCCGGAATGATCGGCGAGCAGCAGATATTTCGTCATGTAGAGGACAAGGAGCGAGCGCATCCCGTAATAGGAGAAGCGCTCCCACATTTCCGTCGTGAACAGGAAGGTGAGGCCCAGCGGATGGCCGAACATTTCCGCGGGCACGGCGCTCAAGGTTGGCGATTGAACGGTTTCAGCCACGACCCCTCACCGCATCTGTCATGGCCGGGCTTGTCCCGGCCATCCACGTCTTTAGTCTATTCTCGGTAAAAGACGTGGATGCCCGGCACAAGCTTGCACTCGGGCCGGCCAGCGGCCGGACCCGGGTGGCCGGGCATGACGCTTGCAGAGGATGCGCCAAATGCCCGCCAGCTACCCCGAAGAAGCCAAAAACTTCCGTCTGCTCGGCCATGACGCTTCGGCGGCTTGGGGCGGCGGCAGCCTGGTGCAGGTCCACAAAGGCCATGCCTATGTCGGCGCGGTCGGCGGATCGAGCTTCAACGGACCTGAAGGCTTTACCGTGCACGACGTGCGCGATCCGCGAAAGCCACACAAGGTCGGCGAATTCCGCGCGCCGCCCGGCGTGCATTGCCACAAGCTGCGCATCGTCGGCGACGACCTGCTGTACGTGAACTCGGAGCGGTTGTCCGGCGACAAAGGCAAGAATGCGCGCGCCGGCTTTTTCATTTTCGACGTTTCGACGCCGGCGAAGCCGAAGCCGGTCGGCTTCTACGACATGCCCGGCTCCGGCCCGCATCGCTTCGGCGTCGATCTTAAACGACAGCTCGCGTTCCTGCCCAGCGATGCGCCGGGCTGGTCCAAGCGCGTGATCTGGTCGCTCGACATCAAGGATCCGCTCAAGCCCGAGGTGGTCAGCATTTGGGGCCTGCCGTGGATGAAAACAGACTCCAGCGAAGTCGGCAACGATCCGACGCCGGCCGAGCAAGCCACCACGCTGCACGGCCCGCCGATGATCCGCGGCAACCGCATGTATTGCGCCTGGTGGGGCGGCGGCATGGCGATCATCGACTGCACCGATTTGCGCAACATGAAGCTTGTCGGACACATCAAATGGTCGCCGCCGTTTCCCGGCTCGACGCATACCTGCTGGCCGATCGGCGACCGGCCCTATCTCGTGGTCACCGACGAGGCGCGCGGCAAGCAGAAATACTGGGACGCGCAATTCATGTGGATCATCGACGCCCGCGCGGAAGCGAATCCGCTGCCGGTCGCGACCTTCATGCCGGAGCGTGAAAAATATTTCGAGCGGCCCGGCCGTTTCGGCGCGCACAATATTTTGGAAGACCTTCCCGCCGACGGCCCATGGAAGGACGTCGTGTTCTTGACCTATTTCAACGCCGGGCTGCGTGCGGTCGATGTCAGCGATCCGCTGCATCCGAAGGAAATTGGCTGCTACGTGCCCGAAACGCCCGCCGGCACACCGGGCATCCAGTCGAACGACATCGGCGCCGACGAGAACGGCCGGCTTTATCTGATCGACCGCTGGGGCCAGGGCATGCACATTTTGGAATATACCGGGTGACGCTGCTCCTTCTCCCCGCGTGCGGGGAGAAGGTCGGGATGAGGGGCCCTATCCGCCGGGCTCAGACTACGAAGCTCAGACTCGCTGAGAGGCCCCTCACCCTCGTTCGCTTCGCTCACTCGACCTCTCCCCGCGCGCGGGGAGAGGTGAACTCCTTCTGCGGCGCGAAGCCGAATGCGCGTTCGAACCGCTTGGCGTAATCCGGCCAGACTTGCGGATTGAGGACGCGTTTCACCGACTTGCCGTCGAGCGCTTCGATCACCTGCTCGGCCGCGAATTGGCCCATCTTGACGCGCGCCTCCTTCGTCACGCCCGCCGTGTGCGAGGTCACGATGACGTTGTCGAACTTCATCAGCGGATGATCGGCTGGCGGCGGCTCCTGCTCCCAAACGTCAAGGCCCGCGCCGGCAAGTTTTTTATCGCGCAACGCCGTTGCCAGCGCTTCTTCGTCGTGAATGAAGCCGCGCGCGGTGGTGATGAAATAGGCGTGCGGCTGCATCAGCGCATATTCGCGCGCGCCGATCATTTTACGTGTCTCATCGACGAGCGGGCAATTGATCGAGACAAAATCGGCGCGGCGCAGTAGTTCGTCGAGCTGGACTTTTTGCGCGCCGCGGGCGCGAACTTCTTCGGCGCTGACGTAAGGGTCATAGGCGAGCACCTGCATGTGGAATAGCGTACCGCAGAGATCGGCGATCCGCCGGCCGACATTGCCGATACCGACGATGCCGATGGTCTTGCCAAATGCTTCGTGCCCCATGTACGCGGCGCGGTTCGTCAGTGCGCCGGCGCGCAGCGCGCGATCGCACTCCACGGCGCGCTTGACCAGCATCAGCATCATGCCGAGGACATGCTCGGCGACCGACTCGGCATTGCCGCCCGATTGATTGACGACCAGGATACCGCGCTCGGTGCAGGCATTCAGATCGACGGTGTCGTAGCCAGCGCCGTTGGTCGAGACGAGCAAGAGGTTCGGCGTTTTTTTTAGGAACTCGGCGCTGGTGTGGTAGTGCCGCGCCAGCTCCTGGCGGGTCGAGCTGATCTGATAAGCATGCGCCGCGGACAGGATAGGCGTCGCAATGTCGGCCGGGCTATCCTGTTCCAGCTTATCGAGCCGGATGTCGTCGCGCTTGCCGAGAATATCGATAAAGCCTACCGGCAGATGCGGTAAGACCAAGAACACGCGCTTGTTGTTGACCACATTATTCATCGCTTCCAACCCCATTCATTCCCGTTATGGCCGGGCATAACCGTTCGAAGGACGGCGTCGCTTCGCTCGCCTATGAGCCAGCCAGCCACGTCTTAGCCCTTGATAGCGATGATCGGAACTGTCAAATCCCGTCCACCATGAACATGCCCATTCGCGCTCCCGAGAGCTCCGCGGCTGTGCCGCCCGCCGCAACCGAGGTCGAGCGGCGCCGCACCTTTGCGATCATCTCCCACCCGGACGCCGGCAAGACCACTCTGACCGAGAAGCTGCTGTTGTTCGGGGGCGCCATCCAGCTTGCCGGGCAGGTCAAGGCCAAGCGCGACCGGCGTTCGACCCGTTCGGATTGGATGGCCATCGAACGCGAGCGTGGCATCTCGGTCGTCACCTCGGTGATGACCTTCGCGTATGAGGGCCGGGTGTTCAACCTGCTCGATACGCCGGGCCACGAGGATTTTTCGGAAGACACCTATCGCACGCTCACGGCGGTCGATTCGGCCGTCATGGTGATCGACGCGGCCAAGGGCATCGAACCGCGCACCCGCAAGCTGTTCGAAGTGTGCCGGTTGCGCGACATCCCGATCATCACGTTCATCAACAAGATGGATCGCGAGAGCCGCGACCCGTTCGAGCTCATCGATGAAATCGAGAAAACGCTGGCGCTCGATGTCGCGCCGATCAATTGGCCGATCGGGCGCGGCCGCGATTTTGTCGGCACGATCGACGTCGAATCCGGCGGCGTGCGTCTGCTCGACGGCGATGCCGGGTCTACCGGCGGCCTGCGCAAGATGACGATTGCCGAAATTGCCGCCTTGAACACCGCGCTCGACGCCGCGACGCTCGAGGGCGAACGCGACCTGGTCCGGCACGCCTGCAAGCGGTTCGATGCGCGCGCCTTCGCCGAAGGTCACATGACGCCTGTCTTTTTCGGCAGCGCGCTGAAGAATTTCGGCGTCGGCGATCTTCTCAACGCGCTCGCCGTCATGGCGCCGCCGCCCCGCGCGCAAGCCGCCGACAAGCGGCTGGTCGCGGCGACCGAGCCGGCCATGTCGGCCTTCGTCTTCAAGATCCAGGCCAATATGGATCCGAACCATCGCGACCGTATCGCCTTCGTGCGGCTGTGTTCGGGCAAGCTTCGCCGCGGCATGAAGGTCACGCAGGTACGAACGGGAAAAACCATCACACTTAACGCGCCGCAGTTTTTCTTCGCCCAGGATCGCTCGCTTGCCGAGGAAGCGCACGCCGGCGACGTAGTCGGCATACCCAATCACGGAACGCTGCGCATCGGCGACACGCTGACCGAAGGCGAGGACCTCAACTTCGCGGGCGTGCCGAACTTCGCGCCCGAGATTTTGCGGCGGGTTCGCCTGCCGGACGCCATGAAGGCCAAGAAGTTGAAAGAGGCGCTGCTGCAATTAGCCGAGGAAGGCGTCGCCCAGGTATTCCGGCCGACCGACGGCTCCCCTGCCCTCGTCGGCGTCGTCGGTCCGTTGCAGCTCGATGTGCTCCGCGCCCGATTGACCGCCGAATATGGCTTGCAAATCGATTGGAGCACGGCGGAGTTTCAGTTCGCGCGATGGATCGCGGCTGGAGACCGCAAGACGATCGATCAATTCGCGAAGAGCTATGCTTCGGCCATCGCCGAGGATTTCGACGGCGATCTCGTCTTCCTGGCCCGCAGCGCTTTCGACCTCGAATATACCGGCGAGCACAATCCCGGCATTTCCTTCACCGACGTGAAGGACATCCACCGGCGCAAGCCCACGCAGTAGCTTAGCTTTCGGCGATTTCCTCGCGCAGGATTTCGAGCTCCAGCCATTGCTCTTCCGCCGCGGCAATTTCCTGCTGCAATCCGCCAAGCGCAGCGGTGACCTTTTCGAACGCGGCGCGATCACGCGCATAAAATTTCGGATCGTCGAGCTTGGCTTGCAGCTCCTTCATTTCGGTGTGGAGCTTGGCGATGGTCTTCGGCAGGGTTTCGAGCGCGTGCTTGTCTTTGAACATCAGCCGCCGCTTCGGCAACTGCGTTTCGGCGACGGCAGGGCCGGCTTCTTTCACTAATTTCGGCGGCTCTTGCTTAAGCCTTTCGCGCGTCAGGTCGGCGCCGCGCTGCGCCAGCATGTCGCTATAGCCGCCGGCATATTCGACCCAGGACCCGTTGCCCTCCGGAACGATCACGCCGCTCACCAGACGGTCGAGAAAATCGCGATCGTGGCTGATGAGCAGCACCGTGCCGTCATAGTCGGCCAGCATATCCTCCAGCACGTCCAAGGTTTCCATATCGAGATCGTTGGTCGGCTCGTCGAGCACCAAGAGATTCGACGGCTTGGCGAGCAACTTGGCCAGCATGAGGCGGCCACGTTCGCCGCCCGACAGCTTGCCAAGCGGGGTGCGGGCCTGCTCGCTCGCGAACAGAAAATCCCTCATGTAGCTGATGACATGCTTGGCATGACCGTTGACCATGACGGTATCGCCGCTGCCGCCCGTTAACGCCTCAATGACGGTGACATTGGGATCGAGGCTGTCGCGATGTTGATCGAGTGTCGCGACGGAAAGCCCCGATCCGAGCCGCAGCGTGCCGGCATCCGGCGGCAATGCGCCCGTCAGCATGTTGATCAGCGTGGTCTTGCCGCTGCCGTTCGGCCCGACTATGCCGATGCGGTCGCCGCGCTGGATGCGGATCGAGAAATCGCGCACGATCGGGCGTCCATCATAGCTCTTGCCGATACCGACGGCCTCGATGACCAGCGCGCCGGACGGCGCCGCCGAGCTTACGGCGATGGTGGCATTGCCGGCAGCGGCACGATGGGTCAAGCGCTGTTCCCGTAGCGCCCGCAATTCACCGACCCGGCGCATGTTGCGTTTGCGCCGGCCGGTGACGCCGAAGCGTACCCAGTGTTCTTCGGCGGCGATCTTGCGGTCGAGTTTGTGCTGATCGCGCTCCTCCTCCGTCAGCACCGCGTCGCGCCACTCCTCGAAATGGGCAAAGCCGCGTTCGATACGTCGCGTCACGCCACGATCGAGCCAGACCGTGCTGCGCGACAGCGTCGACAGAAAGCGGCGGTCGTGACTGACGATCACCATCGCGCCGCGGCTGGACTCGAGTTCGCGCTCCAGCCATTCGATCGTCGTCAGGTCGAGATGATTGGTTGGTTCGTCAAGGAGAAGGATATCCGGCGCCGGCGCCAGTATCCGCGCCAATGCGGCGCGCCGCGCCTCACCGCCGGACAGATGGGCGGGATCTTCCTGCCCGGTGAGGCCGAGTTGCTCCAACAGATACCGCGCCGCGTGGGCATCGTCGCCCGGCCGCAGCCCGGCCTCGACATAAGCGAGCGTCAACGCGAAGCCCGAAAAATCCGGCTCCTGCGGCAAGTAGCGCACCAGCGCCCCAGGCTGCACGAAGACCGAGCCGCCGTCCGGTTCGACGAGCCCCGCGGCGATTTTGAGAAGCGTCGATTTGCCCGAGCCGTTGCGCCCGACGAGCGAAACGCGTTCGCCGGGAGAAATGGATAATTCCGCCCCGGTCAAGAGCGGCGTGCCGCCGAAGGTGAGCGCGATGTCTTTGAGTTGAAGAAGCGGAGGGGCCATGTCGTTTGCCGTTGGGAACCAAAGCTCGGAAAAGCGCGTTAGCTTTTCACGATCGTTATAAATCGGATCAAATGGAGGCGACCATGCCGATTATTTTGTGGCTGCTAGGCGTACCACTCGTGGTGGTTATTGCATTGATGGTGACCCACGTCATCTGACGCTTGAGCGACAATCAGCCCCGCCTCGGCGGGGCTTTTTTGCTGACCATGATCGATCGCAGCTAAGCGCTCGGCGCGGTCAGCGCGGCAAGTTTTGAAACATCTTCGCTTCGGTCCAGCGCCCAAATCGCGCCGATCAGTGGCGAGATATCATGGCGTGAGTTCCACTCCGCCGCCGCGTTGCGCAATTTATCCTCTAAATCCTTGTCGCTCATCGGATTGGCGTCGCTGCCGCGTGCCGCCGCTTGCGCGAGCTTGTGCGTCTTGCCGTCGGCGGTGGCGATCTCGACCGCGGCGGAGGTTGTGGCGAAGCTTCCGTCGCGCACCACTTCGATTTTGCTACGCAGCGCGCGCACCGCGGCATCGTTGACGCAGGCGTCGGTGAATTGATCGACGCCGGCGTTGCCGGTAACCAGCGCGGCGGCGACCGCGTGCTGCACGCTGACTTGCGATTCCCGGCCGGTCGAAATGTTCGGCCGGTCGGCGCGCGCGGCCAGGAGCGGATTGCCGGTCACCACCACCCTCTCCACGCGCACGGTCCGGTTGTCGCGGCGCCAATCCAGCACGCAATCGAGCACCGGATTAATGACAAAGCCGCACGGATAGGACTTGTACGCCGTCTTTAGGATCCCCCAGCTCTCGCCAAGGCCGTCGGTGAGAAACGAGAGCTTCGGTGTTTCGCCCATAGCGTTGTAGAAGCCCTGCACGCCGTTCAGCGGCTCCAGCGGCCCATCGAAATTTTTTGCAGCCAACAGCGCCGACCACAGCCCGTTGCGCGCGGCATTGCCGACGCTGACACTCTTTGCCGGCGTGCCGAGGCACTCGCACAATCCGGCCGACTGCGTCGATGCGGTGCCGAGCGTCGACACCGTCTGCGCCACAGTGAGATTGAGCAGCTTGCCGGTGCCGGCGGCAGCGCCGAACACGCCGCAGGTCGAGGTAATGTGCCAGCCCTTATTGTAATGGCTCGGCGACATCGCGAGCCCGATGCGGCACTCGACTTCCTGACCGAGCACAAAGGCGAGCAGCAAATCACGGCCGCTCACGCGCTGCAGCTCGGCAAAAGCAAGCAGCGCCGGCGCCAGCGGCACGGTCGGATGGATCGCAGTCGGAACATGCGTATCGCAGAAGTCGAGGACGTTGGCGCCGGCGGCATTGAGGAACGCCGCACTCAGCGTGTCAATACGCTCGCGCCGGCCGATCAACGTCGCTTGATTGCCGCCGGAAAACTCGACGAGCGATTGCAACGCCGTTTCTATCGTTGCATCGCGGCAGCCGGTCAGCGCCACGGCGAAGAAATTCATGAGCGACCGCTTGGCCTGATGCGCGACCGGTGGCGGCAGATCGTCCCAGCGCGTGTTTACAACGAGCTGAGCCAATTTTTCGGTCACACCGGGATTCGTCAGCATCTCACCCTCGCCAAGCGTCCGCGAACATCGACCGGCCGGCGCAAAAGTGCAAGGATACGGAAAACGAGCCGGCAGGCGAGGATCATGTCGAAAAACCTGAAGTGCTTAATTTTGGTGCTGGCATTGGCGATCACCGCGTTGGCGGCGCGCGCGGACGACTATCCGTCGCATCCAATCAAGCTGATCGTGCCTTACGCGCCCGGCGGCGCCGCCGATGCCATCGCCCGGATCGTCGGCAAACACGTGAGCGAGACCATCGGCCAGCCGATTGTGATCGAAAATCGCGGCGGCGCCGGCTCGATCATCGGCACCGAAGACGTACACAAAGCGGACCCTGACGGCTACACGCTGCTGCTTGGGCAATCCGGCCCGATCTCGATCAATCCCGGTGTGTACAAGGAATTGCCTTACGATCCGGAACGCGATTTTGCGCCGATCACCATGACCACGGCGTTCCCTTACATTCTCGTGGTCCATGCGAAGCTGCCGGTAAAATCGCTGCAGGACTTCGTTGCGATGGTGAAAGCCAAGCCGGGAGAATTCAACTACGGCACCACCGGTGTTGGCGCCGCCAACCATCTCCTGACGGAACTGTTTTCAAGCCGGGCCGGACTGAAGATGATCCACGTGCCCTATCGCGGCACGGCGCTGGCGGTTGCCGACCTTCTAGCCGGCCAGGTGACGATGGTTTTCTCCGATCCGGTCTCGGCGTTGCCGCATATCCAAGCCGGAACATTGCGGGCGCTGGCAGTAAGCACCAAGGACCGTTCGTCGGTCGCTCCCGATGTGCCGACGGTCGCCGAAAGCGGCTATCCCGGATTCGACGCCATCGGATGGCACGGCTTTTTGGCGCCGGCCAACACGCCAACACCGATCATCAAGAAACTCCACGACCAGATCGTCGCGGCGCTCAACGATCCGCCGACCAAGGCGCTCCTCGTCGGGCAGGCCATGCAAATCGTCGGCGACACACCCGAGGAATTCTCAGCCTTCATCAAGAAGGATATCGCGCTGTGGAAGGCGGTTGCGGTGCAGGCTGGCGTATCGGTGAAGTGAGCGGTCTCCCGATTGATCCGCAGCGCGGACAATGAACAATAAGCGGCTTGGGACAATAAGCAGCTTGGCGAAGAACTCCAACGCACGAGTGCCCGCATGAAGACCGTCCTCATCACAGGAGCCGCCGGCGACATCGGCACCCGCCTGCGCAAATTGCTCAAGGGCGTCTATCCGCACATCCGCTCAAGCGACATCCGCACGCCAGCCGATCTTGCGGCGGACGACGATTTCATCGCCGCCGACCTCGCCGACTTCGCGCAAGTTCAAAAGGTTGTGACCGGCGTCGAGGGCATCGTGCATCTCGGTGGATTTTCCGTGGAGGGACCCTGGGAAACGATCCACAGCGCGAACATCGTCGGCTGCTACAATCTTTTCGAAGCGGCATATCGGGCAGGCGTCAAGCGCGTGGTTTTCGCCTCGTCTAATCATGCGATCGGCTTCTATCCACGAACGCAGAAGATCGGCGTTAACGTCACGCCACGGCCGGATAGCCGCTACGGCGTCAGCAAAGTCTTCGGCGAAGCGCTCGGCGCGCTCTATTCCGACAAGCACGACCTGCGCGTGACCTGCCTGCGCATCGGCAATGTCGCCGACGCACCCGTCGACCAGCGCCGGCTCTCAATCTGGATTAGCCCGGAGGATATTGCGCAACTGGTGCGCATCGGACTGGAACATCCGGATATCCGCTACGAGATCTTCTACGGCGCATCCGATAATGCCGCGAGCTGGTGGGATAACAGCAATGCGCAACGGTTCGGCTATCGGCCGCAAGGCCGCGCTGAAGATTTTCGCAATGACGCGCTCGCCGGGCAGGAAAAGCTTCAACCGGACCCGATCGGCGCGCTCTACCAGGGCGGCCCATACTGCAGCAACGAATACGACGCCGATCGCATACCGTGACGGTGCGGCACTGCCTGCGTGCGTCGCCGTGCACGACTAACGGGAAACCGGCAATTCTTCACTTTTGGCCGCGAGCCGTTGGTAGCGCTCGCGGCTACCCGCGAGGTGACGCCGCATCGCACGCCGCGCCGACGATACGTCACCGGCGTCGATCGCGGCCGCAATGGCGCAATGCTCGGCCTGTATGTGTTGCAGATAGGATCGCAAATCCTTCGTCGTCTTCAATCCGACCCGCACGCTTTGCCGGGGGATCAGAAATCGCCCGAGGAATTCGAGAAACCTCATGAAGTGCGGGTTGCCGGTCGACTCGGCGATCGCCTGATGAAAAGCAAAATCCTCGTCAATCGCAGCGTCGCCGCGTGCAACGGCCGCATCGATGGCCGCAAGCGACTTGGCCATATTGCGGCGCGAAGCTGCGTTCGCTCTTTCCGCCGCGATCCCCGCTGCCTCAACCTCGATGCCGGTGCGCAACTCCATCACTTCTACGACCTCGGCAATCGAGTGTAGCCCGTCAGGATCGATCCGGAACGGCCGGCGCTGAATGTTGCGGACGACGAACGCGCCGACGCCTTGGCGTGTCTCGACCAGGCCTTCGGCGCGCAGGACCGCGACTGCTTCGCGCACAACGGTTCGGCTGACACCAAGCGCTGCCGTCAACTCCTGCTCGGTCGGAAGCCGCTCGCCCGGCGCAATCCGTCCGCTGCCGATTTCTGCAGTAAGTCGCTCCACGACCTCGCTGGTCCGGTTTTTTGCGGGGCCGAGTGGACGTAGGATGTCGGCGGGGAGACTTGACAAGCGAATGTCCGTTTGGTCAGGTCATCATATGACATGATGACTAGGCCAACTCCGCAAGCGGGTCAACAGCACGCGGACGAACTAACGGGAGAGGAGCACAATGCGCCGACGTGACATGCTTCGCGGAACTGCATCCGTAATTAGCGCGCTCGCACTGACGCGGTTCGCACAATCGCCGGCGCTAGCGCAGGCGAAAACCCAATTCAGGGCCTCGGATGTTCACCCTCCCGGCTATCCGACTGTCGTTGCCGTCGAAAATCTCGGCAAGAAGCTCGAACAGGCGACGAACGGGCGCCTCGGCGTGCAGATGTTCGCCTCGATGCAGCTTGGCGGCGAGAAGGAAGCGATCGAGCAGGCGCAGGTCGGCGCCATTCAGATTGCGCGCGTCAGCGTCGGTGCGATCGGACCGGTCATCGACGATCTCAATGTGCTCAATCTGCCGTTTCTGTTCCGCAATACCGCGCACATGCAGAAGGTGATCGACGGCCCGATCGGCAGCGAACTTCTCGACAAGGTGACGGCAAACGACAAAGCGGGACTCGTCGGCCTCGCCTGGATGGATGCGGGCGCCCGCAGTTTCTACAATACCAAGCACCCGATCAAAAGCATCGACGATCTCAAGGGCCTCAAAGTACGCGTCATCGGCAATCCGATGTTCGTCGACATGGCCAACGCGCTGGGTGCCAACGGCGTTGCCATGGGTTACGACCAGGTCTTCAGCGCGCTGCAAACCGGCGTGATCGACGGCGCCGAGAACAACCCGCCGAGCTTCGTCTTCGACAATCATTATCAGGTCGCGAAATTCTACACGCTCACCGAACACCTGATCGTGCCCGAGATCATCGTCTTCTCGCGCAAGACCTGGGACAGCCTGTCAAAGGACGACCAGGATCTGTTGCGGAAGTCCGCGCGCGAGGCCCAGGCCGATGAACGCATGCTGTGGACGGCCTACCAGCAACAGGCCATGGACAAGGCCCGCGCGTCCGGCGTCCAGATCGTCGAGCAGATCGACAAGAAGCCGTTCCAGGACGCGGTGAAGCCAGTGTGGGACAAATATGGCCCGCGCTTTGCCGACCAGATCAAGCGCATTGCGGCCGTCGATTGAGTTCGCAAGCCATTGAGGCCACAATGATGGCGTCGGCAATCCGCAAACTGATGGACGGGCTCTATATGCTGTGCGTGGGCGTGGCCGGCACGGCGCTGGTTTTGATCTCCGCTGTCATGCCGTGGGCGGTTTATACCCGCTACGTCCTCAACCGCGCCGCGTCGTGGCCGGAGCCCATGGCGGTGCTGCTGATGATCGTGCTGACCTTCTTCGGCGCGGCGGCCTGCTATCGCGCCGGACAGCATATGCGCATGTCGTTTTTCGGGTCGCTCCTGCCGCTTCCCTTGCAGCGAGTTACCGCGCTCCTCGTCGAGCTCTTGATGGCCCTGATCGCGCTGTTCATGATCAATTGGGGCGCCAAGCTGGTCGCGGCGACCTGGCAGAATTCGATCGCGGACTTTCCCGCGCTCTCTGTCGGCGCGACCTATCTGCCTATCCCGCTCGGTGGCGCGATCTTGTTGCTGTTCGTGATCGAGCGCGTGGCGATCGGTCCGCCCGCGCAGATCGGACGCGGCGGCAGCGCCGCGTTCGAATAACGCCGGGACGACGCGACGATGGACATTTTCGTCCTGCTCGCCACGATGTTCGCGTGCTTCGCGATCGGCATGCCGATCGCCTATTCGCTGGCGCTGGCCGCGATTGCCGGCGCGCTATGGATCGGCATTCCGCTGGAAGCGGTCATGCTGAAGATCTCCGACGGCGTGAGCAAGGTCGCCATGCTCACTATTCCGTTTTTCGTGCTGGCGGGTGCGATCATGGCCGAAGGCGGCATGGCGCGGCGGCTGGTGGCGTTCGCCGACGTGCTGGTCGGCTTCACGCGCGTGCGCGGCGGCCTCTCTGTCGTGAACGTGGTCGCCACCACGTTTCTCAGCGGCATATCCGGTTCGGCCGTCGCGGACACATCCGCGATCGGCTCGGTCATGATCCCGCAAATGGAGAAAAGCGGCTATCCACGCGTTTTCGCCACCAACGTGACGATCTCGGCATCGGTCCAGGCGCTCCTGGTGCCGCCGAGCCACAATGCGGTGATCTATTCTCTGGCGACCGGTGGCACGATCTCGATCATCAGCCTGTTCATGGCCGGCGTGGTGCCGGGCCTCCTGCTCGGTCTGGCGCTGGTCGTGCTGTGCCTGGTGATCGCCTATCGCGACGGCCACCCGCGCGGGACGGCAGTGCCGCTGCGCGAAGCATTGCGGATTTCGGTCGACGCGCTGTGGGGCCTGATCACGCTGATTATCATACTCGGCGGCATTCTTGGCGGCGTGTTCACCGCCATCGAAGCCGGCGCGGTCGCCTGTGTGTGGGCGTTCTTCGTCACCATGTTCATCTATCGCGACTACCGCTGGCGCGACCTGCCGGCGTTGGTGCACCGGACGATGCGCACCGTGGCGATGGTGTTGACGCTGATCGCCTGCGCCTCGAGCGTCGGCTACATCATGGCGTTGACGCAGATGCCGGCGAAGATCACGGCCTTCTTTCTTTCGATCTCGGACAACAAGTACGTGATCCTGATGCTGATCAACGTGCTGTTGCTGCTGCTCGGCTGTCTCGTCGACATGGCGCCGTCGATCCTGATTTCGACGCCGATCCTGCTTCCGGTGATGATGAGGCTCGGCGTCGATCCGGTTCACTTCGGCATGATCATGCTGTTGAACCTCGGCATCGGCCTGTGCCATCCGCCGGTCGGCTCCATCCTGTTCGTCGGCTGCGCGGTCGGAAACGTCAGCATGGAAGCGGTCCTGCGCAAGATCTGGCCGTTCTACGCCGTAATGTTCGCGGTACTGATGCTGGTGACCTATCTGCCGCAGCTTTCGCTGTGGCTGCCGCATCTGCTTGGATTGTGACGCCTCCTTATTCGGCCGGCGCCACGCTTCCTTCCGCGTCGGCCTCCATGACCGGCCGCGCGAAATACAGGAAGACCAGGAACAGCGCGCCGACGAAGCACGGCGCCGCGGCGGCGTAGAAAATGCCGCCGACCTTATAACCCAGCCCGACCAGGATGCCGGTCAGGATCGGGCCAAACACCTGGCCGACGCGGCCCATGCCCATCGCCCAGCCGATGCCGGTCGAGCGGATCGAGGTCGGATACATGCCCGCCGCCACGGCGATCAGGCCGGTGCCGGTGCCTCCAACAAAGAAGCCGGCGAGGAACGAGGCGAGGCCGAGCGTCAGCATCGACGTCGTGGCTTGCCCGAACCAGGCGAGAGAAAGCCCGCCGAGGATGAAGCCGGGAATGAGAACCCGAAAGGCCCCGCCACGATGCACGGCCCAGCCTGAGGTGGCGCTGGCGATGACGCTGCCCAGATTGTTCAGGCCGATGATCAGGGCTGCAGCCGACAGCGAGAAGCCGATGGAATTCAACACTGCCGGCGTCCAGAACGTCACCGTGACCAGGATCATAAACACCATGAAGAACGGCACCCACAGCAGCACGGTCGGAACGAGGCGGCCTTCGGTGAACAGGTGCTTCAGCGGAACGCCCTCCCGCGCCGGGTCCGGCGGCGCGACGAGCTCGGCGCCGGCGGGAACCTCGCCCGGCATGATGCGCTCGAGCGTACGCCGCACTTCATCCTGGCGGATGTTGCGGGCCAGCAAAAAGCGGATGGATTCCGGCAGCCAGATTATCAAAATGACCGCGATCACCAGCGGCGCGACGGCGCCGATATAGAACACCGATTGCCACCCGAATGCGGGGATGAGCCAGGCGCTGGTCAGCGAACCGATCAGGCCGCCGCCCGGAAACGACGCGAACAGCACGGTGACGAACACGTCGCGCAATCGCTTGGGCGCCAGCTCCGCGCCCATCGCCAGGAAGGCCGGCGTCACGCCGCCGAGTCCGAGGCCGGCAAAAACGCGGTAGGCCAGTAATTCGTCGAGCGACGTCGATTGCGAGGTCAGGTAACTGAAGACCGCGAACACGATCATGGCGACAATCATGAACCATTTGCGGCCGAAGATATCGGCCAGCGGCCCGAATGACAGCGCGCCAAGCGCCGCGCCCAACAGGCCCGCCGAACCGACCTGGCCGAATTTCGGCATCGGCAGATTGATCGCGTGCGCGATCGCCGGCGCCGTATAACCGATCGCCTGGGTGTCGAAGCCGTCGAGCGCGGCGACCAGCATGCACAGGATCAGCACCCCGATCTGGAAGCCCGTCACCGGATGCCGGTCGATAAGATCGACGACATCGACTTTTGCGCTCGTCATGGCGTATCCCCCCGATTTTTTCGCAGTCGTTGCCGATCACCTAGCATGGCGCGATCACCGCGTCATTGCGCCGGACCTCGTGCCGCGGCAATGCTGACCCGCGCCGCGGGACTGGGTTGCGCCCCGACCGTTTCCGCGCCTTCGCGGTCACAACGCACTCAGTCCATCGATCTGCGACCATCTTTTCCGCAGCGTTTTCGGCTTCACCTTGCGCGCGCGCCAAAGCCTCTCGCGGCAGGCAGTGGGATCGTCGCCGGAGCACGTTCGCACCCGGCGGCATTGCTTGTTGGCGCAGGACCGGAACGATCCCAGCAGGTCGCATTGCGCGCGCCGCACCAGCGCGATGCGCTTGAGGGAAAGGCACGGCTTGCCACTCTTCGAACGTTGCGAGATCACCCTCTACGCGAACTTGGCTCCGTTTGAGATGCAGACTTTTTCGCGTGCGGCCATTACGACAAATCTCGTGGATGGGTCGTTAAACGGGAGTTGATCGGTCAAAAGGGCTTTGAGTTACTGAACGTCAACGCTTTTGGCTGGTTGCCATAAAGCGAAATCAAGAACCGCGTCGGATTGGCCCACTTCCCGATCATCCCCGCGAAAGCGGGGACCCAGTTCCAGCAGAACTCTGGATTCCCGCTTTCGCGGAAATGAGCGGAACGGCGCTCTGCCCCGATTGACGGCGCCCCTACTCCGCCGCCGCCAACGCGGCGCCGATCTGGCCGTCGCGCACCAGGCGGCCGGGCAGCGCTCCGGTGTGTTCGCCGCGCTCGAAGATCTGCGTGCCGGCGACGAAGGTCGCTTCGTAGCCGTCGACCTTCTGCACGAAGCGGCGGCCGTTGGCCGGCATGTCGTGCACCAGTTCCGGCTTTTGCACTTGCAGCCGCGCGTAATCGATCAGGTTGACGTCGGCGCGCAGCCCCGGCGCGAGCCGGCCGCGATCCGACAGTCCGAAGAAATCGGCGGTCTCGCTGGTCTGGCGCTTGACCATCATTTCCACCGGCAGCTTCGGTCCGCGCGAGCGGTCGCGGCTCCAATGCGTGAGCATGAAAGTCGGCACGCCGGCATCGACGATCGAGGTGCAATGCGCGCCGCCGTCGCTCAGGCCCAACAGGCAGGCCGGGTCGTTGAGCATTTCGTAGATCGGCGCGTGGTCGCCGGTGACGTAATTCACCACCGGGAAATAGAGATACTGGCCGTCCTCGATGATGGTGTCGTAGGCGACTTCGTCGGGCGGCCGTCCGGTGCGCGCGGCGATGACGGCGACGCTCTTCTCCGGGCCCGGCTCGTAATCCGGCGGATTGCCCATGACGTAGAAGCGTTCCCACTTGCGGACGACGGCCTGGCGGAACTGCGCGAGTTTCGCGACTTCGGCGTCGGACGGTTTCTCGGCGAGGATTTGCGCCCGCACCGCCGGATCGCGCAGCCTTCGGCGCTGCTCCTCGATCGGCAGGCTTTCGAGTTTCTTGTAGCTCGGCCGCACCGTGAACGGATTGAGCGCGGTGCCTATCCCCATCATCACACCGATCGGCCGGCCGGCCATCTGCGCGGTGATCGGCAGGCCCTGCGCGCGCATCTCGTGCACCGCCGCGATCAGGCGGCGCCAGCGCTGCGGATCTTCGTAGCGGTCGGTGAGCAGGAACCAGACCGGGCGGCCGGTATCCTTGGCGAGCTTGCGCATCCAGCGCAGCTCGAATTCCTCGTCGTCGAAGTCGGAATTCATGCCGAAGGCGCCGGTGCCGGTGACGCCGAGCGCCGAGCCGATGCCGAGCAATTCGTGATCGTCGGCGTCGCGCGACGGAACGAGTTCGCCATCCGGCGTCTTGTGCGAATCGGTGCGCGAAGTGGTGAAGCCGAAGGCGCCGGATTTGAGCGCCTCGATGGTAAGCTTCCGCATCTCGGCGATATCGTCGGGCGTCGCCGGCTCGCGGCGGATGGCGCGGTCGCCCATGACATAGACGCGGGTCGGCAGATGCGCGGCTTGCGCGCAAATGTCGACGGCGCGCGGCCGCCGCTCGAGCTCGTCCATGAATTGCGGGAAAGTTTCCCACTCCCAGTTCAGCCCGGCGGCGAGCACCGGATTGGGAATTTCCTCGACGCCTTCCATCAGATCCATCAGCGCGCCGCGATGTTCCTTTTTCACCGGCGCAAAACCGACGCCGCAATTGCCGAACATCACCGTGGTGACGCCGTGCCAGCATGACGGCGCCAACAACGGATCCCACATCGCCTGGCCGTCATAATGCGTATGCACGTCGACCCAGCCCGGCGTGACCAGGAGGCCGTCGGCATCGATATCGCGCCGGGCGGGGCCCTGCTTGCCGCCGACCGCGGCGATGCGGCCGTCCGTGATCGCCACGTCGCCGCTGAATGCCGGTTTGCCGGTGCCATCGACGATGGTGCCGCCGCGAATGACGATGTCGTGCATGGGAGCCGCTCCTGGCTTGCGACTTCGGGAAGGATTTATCGGATGATGCACCCCCAGCCGGGGTCACGCAACGGCCGCGCGAGGCGGCAAAGCCGGGAGCCGTTTGAACGCAGTTCCAGCCATTACGTTCCGCCAAAAACGAATCGCGGTCCGCCCGTCAGCGGCGGAACGCCACCGCGTCATACGCATTGAAAAGGGGACGACATCCGACAGAGGAGACACGCGATGCGTAGACTTATCCTGGCCGCGTCGGCGGTGAGTATCATGATGAGCGTACCGCTGGCCGCCACGGTGAAAGCGGAAGATACCACCATCATCAAAAAGGACGACGGCGACTCGAGCAAAACGGTCATCAAGAAAGACGAGCCCTACGGCGAGAAGAAGGTCATCATCCACAAAGACGACGAGTAAAATAAAATACCTCGCGTCCTGATCTGGAAGGCTCGGCGACAGCCGGAGCCTTCCATTTTTTTGGCCCGAAACGGCCGTTAAGACTTCATTCACCATAAGCTTTTATCGATCGGATGGGGCCTCGCCGCGCTGCCCGCAATCCGGTCAGCGCTTTTGGAATAACCCAGTGGCCAATCTCGTTCTTGCCCGGCCGGACCTACATCCAGCCATTCCCGCGACCGCCGTCCTGACGGACACGCTGCTCGCCCTTAGCTCACAGGCATTCGAACTTCACGGCGGCGGACGCCTGAATGAGGCGATCGCGCTCTACCAGCACATTCTTTCTTTCAAGGACCTGCCGGTCATCCGCAGCAACTTAGGCCACGCGCTGGCGGAACTCGGCAAGTTCGATGCGGCCATAGTTGAATATCGGCGGGCGGTCGAGCTTAAGCCGGATTATCCGGAGGCCCTGTGCAACTGGGGCGTAGCTCTCGCGAGCCTCGACCGGAACGATGAAGCGGAAGAAAAATACCGCCAGGCCATTGCGGTCGATGCCGCCTTCGCCGGAGCACACCACAATCTCGGAGCGATCTTGAAGGAGACGGGACGCCTCGATGAAGCGAGGCACGCCGCCAAACGCGCGATCGATCTCGCGCCGCGAAACACCGCCTATTACGAACAGCTCGCCGCGCTGCGCCCGTTCGTCGCCGGAGATCGCTATATCAAGGCGCTGGAGGATTTGGCGAAGGACCCCGCGGCGCTGAACGAAGCCGAGAAAACTCATCTGCATTTTGCGTTGGCGAGAGCCTACGAAGACACCGGCAGGTTTGACGCCGCGTTTGCGCAATTATTGACCGGTAATCGGCTCAGGCGCCAGCAGGTCGGCTATGACGAAGCCGCCACGCTCCGCTGCATGGACCGCATGCATGAGCTGTTTAGCGCCGACTTCATAGCGCGCCGCCACCACGGCACGGTAAAATCATCGGCGCTTCCGGTGTTCGTGGTCGGGATGCCGCGCTCGGGTACGACGCTTATCGAGCAGATATTGGCAAGCCATCCCGAAGTCTTCGGCGCCGGCGAACTCACTTTGTTCGATCAAGCCGCCGGAGCGCTTATAAACGCGCTCCCGGGATCGCCGCCGTTTCCCGACATGGCACTGAGCATGTCCGGCGAGCATTTCCGCGCGCTCGCCGAATCCTATCTCGGCAGTCTTGCGCAGCGCGCGCCAGGAGCGTCGCGGATCGTCGATAAAATGCCGGGGAACTTTTTGTTTGCCGGCTTGATCCATCTGGCCATGCCCAATGCGGTCATCATTCACGCGGTGCGCAATCCGATCGACACCTGCGTCTCCTGCTTCTCGACGCTTTTCTTCAGCGGACAAGGACATACCTACGACCTCGCCGAGCTTGGCCGTTATTACCGGCATTACCGCGCGCTGATGGCGCATTGGCGCAGCGTTCTGCCGCCCGGACGCATCATCGACGTGCGCTACGAGGAATTGGTCGGCGACGTGGAAGGCGTGGCGCGACGCCTGGTTGCTCATTGCGGTCTCGCATGGGACCCGCGCTGCCTCGGCTTTCACCGGACCGAGCGGGTAGTTCGCACCGCAAGCGCAGCCCAAGTCCGCCGTCCCATCTATCAAAGCTCGGTGGGGCGCTGGCGCAAATATCAAAATTTCCTCGGACCGCTTTTTGACGAGCTCGCCTGCACTCACCCCCGGCACGAAACCGATTCGCACGTCTGCAACCTCAAGGAGCCCCTCCATGTCTAAGACCCTGCTGTCGGCGCTCGCCGCCGTGACGATCCTATCGGGCGGGTTGCTCACCGGCCGCGCCGCCGCAATGCCGTCCGCCGCACTGGCATCGGCACCCGCACACACAACGCTGGTCCGCGAGGCCGCAATGGTCTGTGGGGGCGCCGGCTGTGTGCCGGTTCAAACCAAGCAGGTCCAGCGCAAGAAATATCACCCGCTCGGATACACAAAGCCGATCTAAAGACGCGCGCGGGACAGCCGAAATCGCGATCGGCGCGCTCGCCGCCTGATCTACAAGCCATTATAAAGGGCGAGCCGGCGCAATGCCGGCGGTATCGTCAGCCGCATTCGGCATAGTGGCAGAGCGTTCTCGCGTGGCTTCAACCCCTGCAATCCGGCTCGGTGTCGACATCGGCGGCACGTTCACCGACGTGGCGCTGGAAATCGGCGACCGGCGCTACACCGCGAAGGGCTTGACCACCGCGCGCGCCCCCGAGCAGGGCGTGCTGGCGATGTTGCGCGCGGTCATCGCCGAAGCGGCCATCGCGCCCGGCGATGTGCAGCTGATCATCCATGGCACGACGCTCGCCACCAATGCGCTGATCGAGCGCAAGGGCGCCAAGACCGCGCTGCTGACCACCGAAGGTTTTCGCGACGTCGTCGAGATCCGCCACGAAAATCGTTTCGAGCAGTACGACATCAATATCGACCTGCCGCCGCCGCTGGTTACCCGCCGCTTGCGCCTGCCGGTGCGCGAGCGCATCGACGCGCAAGGCGCGGTGCTGGTGCCGCTCGACGCCGCGAGCGTCACCCGCGCGGTTGACACGCTCGCCGGCCAAGACATCGAGGCGGTGGCGGTCGGATTCTTGCACAGCTTCACCAATCCGGATCACGAGCGCCGGGTCGGCGACGCCATCGCGCGCCGGCTGCCCAATTTGCCGGTCACGCTGTCGTCCGAAGTCTCGCCGGAGATGCGCGAATACGAGCGGTTCTCGACCGCCTGCGCCAACGCTTACCTGCAGCCGCTGATCGGCAGTTACATGATGAAGCTCGAGCGCCAGCTCCAGCAAGCCGGCTTTCGTTGCCCGATGCTGCTGATGACATCGGGCGGCGGCATCACGACCACCGACACCGCCGTTCGCTTTCCGGTGCGGCTCGTGGAATCCGGACCGGCCGGCGGCGCGATCTTCGCCGCCTGCATTGCCCGTCAGCACGGGCTCGACCAAGTCGTGTCCTTCGACATGGGCGGCACCACCGCGAAGATCTGTTTCATCGACAAAGCGCGCGCGCAGACGGCGCGCGTGTTCGAAGTGGCGCGCATCTATCGTTTCATCAAAGGTAGCGGCCTGCCGCTGCGCATTCCGGTGATCGAGATGGTCGAGATCGGCGCTGGTGGCGGCTCGATCGCCGGCGTCGACGCGCTCGGACGCATTGCCGTCGGTCCGCACAGCGCCGGCTCCGAGCCGGGGCCGGTCTCTTACTCCCGCGGCGGCAGCGAGCCGACCGTAACCGATGCCGACGTCGCGCTCGGCCGCATCGATCCGGCGACATTTTCGGGCGGCAAGATGGTGCTCGACACAGACGGCGCCAAGCGTGTGATCGCCGAGCGGATCGGCGCCAAGCTCAACCTCGCCGGCGAGCATGCCGCGTTTGGCATCAGCGAGATGGTGGACGAGAACATGGCGAACGCGGCGCGCGTGCATGCGATCGAAAGCGGCAAAGACCTTCGGCCGCGCACGCTGATCGCGTTCGGCGGCGCCGCGCCGCTGCATGCCGCGCGCGTTGCGGAGAAACTCGGCATCGGCCGCGTCCTGATCCCGGCGAACGCGAGCGTCGGCTCGGCGGTTGGACTGCTGCGCGCGCCAGTGGCTTACGAGATCGTGCGCGGCCGGCTGATGCGGCTTTCGAGCTTCGATGCCGCAGCGGCCAATCGGCTCCTCGCCGAAATGCGCGCCGAAGCGGAAGCGATCGTGCGCCGCGGCGCGCCGGACGCTAAGCTTTTCGAGCAGCGCTCGGCCTTCATGCGCTATCGCGGCCAAGGTCACGAGATCGCCGTCGAGCTACCGGCGCGCGACTTCACCGCGGCGGATCTCTCCACCATCACCGCATTGTTCGAAGAGGCCTATCGGCGGCTCTACAGCCGTCCCATCCCCGGCGTCGAGATCGAGATTCTCAGTTGGGTGGTCGCGGTCAGCGCACCGGCGCAAGGCGAGCTCGCAGCGGCGGTCGAAACCAAATCGGCCAAGCCGGAGCCGCGCACGCGTCGCCCGGTGTTCGATCCGCATGCCGGTGAATTTCAGGACGTGCCGATCTACTGGCGACCCGATCTGCAACCGGGCGCGCGCATCAGCGGGCCGGCGGTGATCGCCGAGAACGACACCTCGACCGTGGTCAGCGCGCTTTTCGACGCGCGCATCGACAAGTTCGGCTATATTGAGCTTCTCCGCCGCGAGGATTGAACATGGTCGCTCGCCCCAACGCCGCGCTGGCGCAAATCCATAGCCAGATCATGTGGAACCGCTTGATCGCCGTGGTCGAGGAGCAAGCGCAGACCATGATCCGCACCGCGTTTTCCACCTCGGTGCGCGAGGCCGGAGATCTTTCGGCGGGCGTGTTCGACCACCACGGCAAGATGCTGGCCCAAGCGGTCACCGGCACGCCGGGCCATGTCAATTCCATGGCGAATGGCGTGAAGCATTTTCTCGACGTCTTTCCGGTCGCCGGCATGAAGCCCGGCGATCACTACATCACCAACGATCCGTGGCTCACCTCCGGGCATCTGCATGACATCACGGTGGTGACGCCGAGCTTTTATCGCGGCGAAGCGGTCGGGCTGTTCGCCAACACGATCCATGTCGTCGATATCGGCGGATTGGGCATGGGACCGGACGGGCGGCAGGTCTTTGAGGAAGGCTTGTCCATTCCGATCATGCAGCTCGCCCACGGCGGCCGCATGAACGAAGATCTGTTGCGTCTCGTACGCGCCAATGTGCGCGAGCCGCTCCAAGTCGAGGGCGACATTTACGCCTGCGCCGCGTGCAACGACGAAGGCAGCCGGCGGCTCACCGAGATGATGGACGAGTTCGAGATCGCCAATCTGGACCGGCTCGGCGACAACATCCTCGAAGCATCGCGCGAGGCGACGCTTGCCCGCATCCGAAAGCTTCCGAAAGGTACCTATCGCAACAGCATGACGATAGATGGCTATGACAAGCCGCTCGTTTTCAAGGCCGCCTTGACCATTTCCGACGACGGCATCCACGTCGATTTCGACGGCACCTCGCCGGCCTCGAGCTACGGCATCAACGTCGTGCTCAATTATTGCCTGGCCTACACCGCCTTCGGCGTCAAATGCCTGGTGGCGCCGGAGGTGCCGAACAATGCCGGCTCGCTTGAGCCGATCACGGTGAGCGCGCCGGAAGGCTGCGTGCTCAACGCCAAGCGGCCGTGGCCGGTGGCGGCGCGGCATACCGTCGGGCAGATGCTGCCCGATGTCGTGTTCGGCTGCCTGCATCATGTCATCACCGGCGGCGTTCCGGCCGAAGGCGCGTCGTCCTTATGGAATCCGCAAATCTTCGGCGGCGGGTCGCTGGTCGACGAGGTCGAAGCCGGCGCCGACGCCAACACGCTGCCGGAATTCTCGACCGTTATTTTTCACTGCGGCGGCGCCGGCGCGCGGCCGGAAAAGGACGGCTTGAGCGCGACATCTTTTCCATCCGGCGTGCGGACGATCCCGGTGGAAGCGACCGAGAGCGTGGCGCCGGTGGTTTTTCATCGCCGCGAATTCCGCGAAAGCTCAGGCGGCGCCGGCATGCGGCGCGGCGGTCTTGGCCAAGTGATCGAGATCGGCGGCGCCGGCGCCACGCCGCTGGCGCTGCTTTGCAATTTCGAGCGGGTGCGCAATCCGGCGCGCGGGCGGAACGGCGGCCAACCCGGCGCCGCCGGCACCGTGGCATTGCGATCGGGCCGCCCGATTCGGCCCAAAGGGCGCCAGACGGTGCCGCCGCGTGATGCGATCAGGCTTGAACTGCCCGGCGGCGGCGGCTTCGGCGATCCGCACGCGCGCGATCCGCAGAGTGTGCGCGACGATGTACTCGATGGCTTGATCACCGCAGAAGAAGCGCGCCGCGATTACGCGGTCATCATCGATGCGCGCGGAGACATCGATTTAGCCGAGACCGCGCACATGAGAAACCGGTAAAGGCGGGGTCCGCAATGCCTATGCGAGTCATCGGCATGATCGGCGTCACGCCGCCGCGAAGCGACGCCACATTGCATGTCATCGAGGGCGGCCTGTCGCCCAGCTATGTGACGGAAGCCGCGCGCGCTCACGAAACGGCGGGCTTCGATCTGGTGCTCGTCGGCTACTCGTCGTCGTCCGCCGAGGGCTTTCTCGTTGCGCTTCACGCCGCGGCGCACACGGAGCGCCTCGGCTATCTTGTGGCGCATCGGCCGGGCTTTGTGGCGCCGACGCTGATGGCGCGCAAAATCGCGACGTTCGATCATCTCACCGGCGGCAGGCTGGCCTTGCACGTCATCACCGGCAAGACCGACGACGAGCAGGAGGGCGATGGCGATTTCACCCCGAAGGCCGAGCGCTATCGCCGCGCCTCGGAATATCTCGAATTGATGAAACTGGCCTGGGCGAGCGAGCGGCCGTTCGACTTCGAGGGCAGCTTCTATCGCGTGAAAGGCGCGCATTCCGATGTGCGCCCGCTGCAAAAGCCGCATCCACTGTTGTTCTTTGGCGGCGCTTCCGACGGCGCGCTGGAGATGGGCGCGCGGCTTTGCGACGTTTATGCCATTTATGCCGAGCCGCTCGCATCTACCCGCGAGCGCATGAGGGATTTTCGCACCAAAGCCGCCGCCTTCCGGCGCGTGCCGGGCTTCAATGTCTCGGTGCGCCCGATCATTGCCGCGAGCGAGGGCGCGGCCTGGGACAAAGCCAACAGAATCCTTGCGGCGATGACCGGCAAAGAGAACAACACGAAAGGCTGGAGCCGCCAGGAGGCGACGACCGGACCCGTCGACAATGCCGGGCGCCGGCTGATGAGCTTTGCGCTCGAAAGCGACATCCATGACGAGCGGCTGTGGATGCCGATCGCGCGCGCGACCGGCGCGCTTGGCAACACGTCGTGCCTCGTCGGTACGGCGGAACAGGTCGCGCGCGCGATCCTCGAATATTACAAACTCGGTATAAGCTCGGTTCTGATCCGCGGCTTCGATCCCTTCAACGATACCGTTGAGTTCGGCCGCGAACTCATTCCGCGGATCAAAGCGGGCGCCGCCGAAGTCGATCGCCTGCAAGCGGCCGGGTGATAGTTTGTTGTCGCGCATAACGCCGGGGAAGAACACATGATCAAAAAATTCCATGTCCTTTATGTCGGTCAGATCGAGCTCGACAATGTCGGGCTTGACGGCACGCCGGCCAACGAGCGGCGCTATTCCGACGAACGGCTGCGCGAAGCCTTCTTCACCGCGCGCGACGTTGCCCAGCTCATGGATGAGCTCGGTTTCGATGTGTTGTGGACCGCCGAGCATCATTTTCAGCGCGAGGGCTACGAAGTCTTTCCGAACCTGATCCAGCTCGGGCTGTGGCTCGCCACCCAAACCAAGCGCCTGAAGTTCGGCTGCGCCTTCAACGTGCTGCCGATGTGGCATCCGATCCGCATGGCGGAAGACTACGCCATGGCCGATATCGTCACCGACGGCCGCGTCATCATGGGCGTGGGCCGCGGTTATCACACCCGCGAAGTCGAGTCGTTCGGCGCGCCGCTCCTTGACGCCGACAAGAACCGCGAACTGTTCGAGGAGCAGCTGAAGCTTCTGTTGGCTTGCTTCAACGAGGAGTCGTTTCACTTCAAGGGCAAATATTACGAGGCGCCGCCGCCGGTGGATTATCGCGGCTACAAGCTCAAAGACATCACGATGGTGCCGCGGCCGAAGCACCTGCCGGTGGAAATCTGGATGCCGATCGCCAGCGGCAAGACCATCGACATGATGGCGCAATATGGGCTCAAGGCGATGGTGACGCTCAACGGCGAGAAAATCCTCGACGACGTCGTGCGCGCCTATCACGCCGCCTGCCTCAAGCACGGCCGCAACAAGCAGCTCGGCGAAGACGTGATCTGGGGCGCCGGCGTCTATCTCGCCGACAGCCGCGACGAGGCGATGCGCAAGCTCGAACCGGCCCATGACGAGCGCTTCAAATGGTTTGCGCCATTCGGCTTCGTGCGCTATGCCGACGAACAGGGCCGCACCTGGGGCACGCCGGGTGCGCCGTCACGCACGCCGCTCCTCAAAGACGGCGTGGCGCAGAAGGCCTGGTTCTGCGGCCCGCCCGCCGAGGTGATCGACGGAATCAAGTCGATCGAGGCGAAATATCCGGGGCTGGAGAATTTCATGATCCACTGGGCGGAAGGACTCTCGCCCGCGGAGTTCAAGGACCAGCTCCGCCGCTTCGCCAAGGACGTGATGCCGGCGTTCAAACGCGACTAGGCAGCCGATACTTGAACTGCCGCGCTCGCGTCAGCATCCTCCAGCACCATATCGGCACCCTTCTCGCCGATCATCACGGCGGCGGCATTGGTATTGCCGGACACCACCGTCGGCATGATCGATGCGTCGATCACACGCAGGTGTTCGAAGCCGCGCACGCGCAAGCGCTCGTCGACCACCGCGTTCGGATCGGAGCCCATGCGGCAGGTCGAAGTCGGATGATAGACCGTGGTGCCGGTCTCGCGGGCGAAGGCGAGCAGTTCGGCGTCGCTGGTGCAGGCTTCGCCGGGGGCGCGCTCCTCAGCGACATATTTCCGCATCACCGGCTGATTCATCACCCGGCGCAGGAGCTTCATGCCGTCGACGACACAGTCGCAATCGGTGCGCGCCGACAGATAGCGCGGCTGGATCGCCGGCGGCACGCGCGGATCGGCCGATTTGATGCGCACGAAGCCGCGGCTGTCCGGCCGCAATTGGCACACCGAAGTCATGAAGCCCGGGAATGGATGCAGCGCGGCGCCAGCGGCGTCGGCGCTGAAGATCAGGAAGTGGAATTGCACGTCCGGCGTCGCCAGTTCCGGCCGGGTGCGCAGGAACGCGCCGGCGTAACCGGCGCCGATCGTCAGCAACCCCTTGCGCGTCAACAGATAGCGCAGCCCGGCGGCGTAACGGTAACGCCAGTCATTGATCACTTCGTTTGCCGTGATCGGCTCGGTGCAGCGGTACAGCATGCGTATCTGCAAGTGATCCTGCAGGTCGGCGCCGACGCCCGGCATACCGGCGACGACATCGATGCCCAAGTCTTGCAACGTCTTGGTCGGTCCCACCCCCGACAACTGCAAAAGTTGCGGCGAGTTGAACGCGCCGCCGGAGATAATGACCTCGCCGTCGGCGTAGGCGGTGCGGATCGCGTCGCCTTGCCGATATTCCACGCCGACGGCGCGCCGGCCATCGAACAGAATGCGCGAGGCGAGCGCGTTCGGCTCAACGGCCAGATTGGGCCGCCGCCGCGCCTCTTTCAGATATCCGACCGCCGTCGACCAGCGGCGGCCATTGCGCGACGTCAACTGGAAATAGCCCGCCCCCTCTTGCGTCGGCCCATTGAAATCGTCGTTGCGCGGAAAGCCGGATGCTTGCGCGGCTTCGATGAAAGCCTCGCATAACGGATGCGGTTCACACACGTCGGAGACCTTCAGGTGCCCGCCGACGCCGTGCAGATCGTCGGCGCCGCGCTCCTGATCTTCAGCGCACCGGAAGTACGGCAGAACGTCTTTGAAGGACCAGCCGGCATTGCCGAGTTGCCGCCAGTGATCGTAGTCCTCGTGTTGGCCGCGGATATAGAGCAGCCCGTTGATCGAGCTTGACCCGCCCATCACCTTGCCACGCGGCTGGATGACCTGGCGGTTGTTCAGATCCGGCTCCGGCTCGGTCTTGTAGAGCCAGTTGACCTTGGGATTGGAGAACAGTTTGCCATAGCCGAGCGGAATGTGAATCCAGATGTTGCGATCATTGCCGCCGGCCTCGAGCAGCAGCACGCGGTGGCGGCCCGAAGCGGTGAGCCGATTGGCGAGAACGCAGCCGGCCGAGCCGGCGCCGACGATGATGTAATCGAAATGCGTTGAATTCGGAACGACAGACATGACCCGGCAACTCCCCGACGGGCTACTCTAGCAAGAGTTGCCGGCGCATCAATCCGAGTTGGCGTTCTTTAGGCCACGGTAATGCGAGATGCTCCATTCTCATCGGCTTAAATCGCAAGTATAAAGCGTGTGGTCCGGCTCCGCTTTCGCGGGGCGGTAAGAAACGTCGAGGAGATGCGCGTGGCAGCAAAGTTTGGTATCGGCCAGCCGGTTTCGCGGCTCGAGGACCCCCGCTTTATCACCGGCCGGGGCCGCTTTGTCGATGACATCGACCTGCCGCACCAGTGCCATGGCGTCGTTATCATGTCGCCGCACGCCCATGCGCGGATCAAAGGCATCGACACCGCAAAAGCCAAGGCCGCCGAAGGCGTGATCGCCGTGCTGACGGGCGCCGACGTCGAGGCCGACAAGCTCGGCGGCTTCTCGCCGGTCATGCCGGAGGACATGGGCGGCCCGAAGGGCTACCGCACGCTGCGCTCGATCCTGGCCATCGGCAAAGTCCGCTGCGTCGGCGAGCGGGTCGCTTTCGTAGTGGCGGAAACGCTGGTGCAAGCGAAAAACGCCGCGGAGCTCGTCGAAATCGAATACGAGCCGCTGCCGGCGGTGATCACGGTCGAGGATGCGGTGAAACCCGGCGCGCCGGCGGTGTGGGACGAGGCCCCCAGCAACGTCGCGGTCGGGCTGATGATGGGCAGCAAGGAAGCGGTCGACGCCGCGTTCGCTGCCGCCAAGCACGTCGTCACGCTCAAGCTTTATAACAGCCGCGTCAGCGCCAATACGATCGAGCCGCGCGCGGCGCTCGGCCAATATCATCCCGACAGCGACACCTACACGCTGTACTCGTCGTCGCAGAACCCGCATGGCACGCGCCAGCACATCGCCGGCAATGTGCTGAAAATCCCGGAATCCAGATTGCGGGTGATCTCGCCGGACGTCGGCGGCGGTTTCGGCATGAAGAACGGCAATTATCCGGAGGACGCGCTGGTGACCTGGGCCTCGCGCCATTGCGACGGACGTCCGGTCAAATGGGTGGCGACGCGTTCGGATTCCTTTCTCGGCGACGCCCATGGCCGCGACCAAGTGGTCACCGGCGAACTGGCCTTCGATGAGAAGGGCAAGATCCTCGGCATGCGCATGAATGCGCTTCATGCCATGGGCACGCATGTGTTCGAGGCCGGCATCGTGGTGCCGCTCTTTGCGATCAAATTGGCGCCCGGCGTCTACAATATCCCGGCCGTGCACGCGGCCGCCAAGGCGGTGCTGACCAATACCCCGCCAATGGCGCCCTATCGCGGCGCCGGGCGGCCCGAGGCGACCTATCTCATCGAGCAATTGATCGAACGCGCGGCGCGCGTCATCGGCGTCGATCCGATCGAGATCAGGCGGCGTAATTTCATCCCGGCCTCCGCCATGCCGCACAAGATCGCGCATTCCGGCATGGTCTATGACAGCGGCGATTTCATGCACGTCATGGACGAATGCCTGAAACTCGCCGACTGGGACGGCTTCCCGAAACGCGCCGTGGAATCGAAGAAGAACGGCAAGCTACGCGGCCGAGGCATCGGTTATTTCCTCGAAGAGGCCGCGGTGTTCAACGATCGTATGGTGATACGCTTCGATCCGAGCGGGACGCTCACCATCCTCGCCGGCACGCATTCGCACGGCCAAGGCCATCAGACGGTATACTCGCAGATGGTGCATGAATGGCTCGGCGTGCCGTTCGAAAATATCCGCTTCATTCAGGGCGACACCGACGCGGTGCCGATGGGGCGCGGCACCTACGGCTCGCGCAGCATGCATGTCGGCGGCAATGCGCTCAAGAACGCCGCCGACAATATCATCGAGAAGGCCAAACCCATGGCGGCGATGATGCTGGAAGCCGCGGCCGGCGACCTTGAATTCAAAGAAGGCAGCTTCCGTATCGTCGGCACCGATCGCGCGCTGCCGCTCACCGCCGTGGCCCAAGCGTTCTATCGGCCGGTGATGCTGCCGAAGCAATTCGACGTCGGCCTTGAAGCCTCCGGCACGTTTGCGGCGGAGCCGTCGAATTACCCGAACGGCTGCCATGTCTGCGAAGTGGAGATCGATCCGGAGACCGGCGTTGCGACGCTGGTGCGTTACGCGGCAGTCGACGATGTCGGCAAGGTCATGAACAAGCTCCTTTGCGAAGGGCAGATCCACGGCGGCGTTGCCCAAGGCGTCGGCCAGGCGCTCATGGAATCGATCGTGTTTGACTCCGCCGGCCAGCTCGTTACCGGCAGCTTCCAAGACTACGTCATGCCGCGCGCCGAGGATTTTCCCGACATGGTGTCGGAGCTAACCGAGGTGCCGGCGACCACCAACCCGCTCGGCGTCAAGGGCGCGGGCGAAGCCGGCGCCACCGGTGCGCCGCCGGCGGTGATCAGCGCGGTGCTCGACGCATTAAAGCCGCTCGGCATCGAACACATCGACATGCCGGCAACCCCGAGCCGCATCTGGGCCGCGATCAACGCGAGCAGAGCGACCAAAGCGGCGGCGGAGTAAAAGTCCCATCCTCCCCCGCTTTCGCGGGGGGAGGACATTTTTTCTTACGCGTCCTTCGGCGGCGTGCCGCACAGTAAGGCGTGCAGCACGACCAGGGTGAGGCCGCCGGAGATCACCGGCTGGGTGGCGATGAGCCGGACCAGAAGCGGCATCTGAGCCTGGACCTCTGGACTGAGGAACATACCGCCGAGCGCCACCAGCATGGCTAAGCCCGCGACGATAAACTTGCGATCGTTCCAATCGACCCGGGCCAATATGTGAACGCCGTGCATTAGCACGATGCCGAACAGCAGCGTCGCGGCGGCCGAAAGCACGGAAAGCGGCACCACTACGAGTAGCAGGTCGAACTTGATCGACGCGCCAAGCACGATCAGTAACACGCCGGCAGCGAGCGTCGCATAGCGTGAGCCGACCCGCGTCGTGCGCAGCATGCCGATATTATCCGGATAGACGATGGTGCTGAAACCGCCCAACAACCCGGCAAGGACGCCGCCCAAACCGATGGCGAAAACGCCCTGCGACATGCGCGACGAGCTGACGGTCTGGCCGCCCCAGTCGCCGACCATCTGATAGAGCGCCATCGAACCGATGCTCGCGGGCAACAAAACGAGCAGGAAGACGATGACGAGGTCGGTCTGTACCGCAAATCCGAACGGAAACACTTGCGGCGCGACCAGAAGCGGCGCATTAGCCACCGCGGCGAGCGATACCGGACGGAAAATCGCGTAGCAGATCGTGCCGGCGGCAAGACCGATCAGGATGGCGGCGCGGCGGAATTTGCCGCCCCACAAGCTCACCGCGATCACCACCGCGACGGCAAGAGCGCCGGTGAGGAAGTTGACCAGCGGAAAGCCGGGGCTTTGCGGCAGGCCGATCCAGCCGGGAAATGCGACATTCGAGACTTGGATCATGATGAAGATAACGATCATCCCGGCGATGATCGGCGCGCGGAGAAAGCGCGAGAACAATCCGATCACACTGTAGCCGCCAACCGGGACAGTCAGCACGCACCAGATCAAGGCCGCGACGAAAAACGAGCCATAGGCCGCGCCAAGTCCGCCGCCCAAATGTCCCACCACCAGCAGACTGGCAAAGCTGCCGGCATAGGGGCCCTGGATGATCGGCAGGCGCAGCAACAACGTCGACTGCAAAATCGTGACAAAGCCGCAGACCAGAAAGGTCATGCCGTAGAGATAGGCGATCTGCTCGGGCGGGAGATTGAAGGACCGCCCGAGTATGCCGGGAAATACGAACATCCCGGTCATGCCGAAAATATTCTGCATTCCCAAAATCAAAAGCTGATCGTAGGACAGGCGTTCATCAATGCCGACGTCGAAGACGTTGTCGGTCGATGGCGCAGGCGAAGTTTCCCCGGGCTTCATCGATTGCTCCCCCTTTTCCCGATGCAAGGCTCTTCCTCGCTTGCCTAACAACTAGCGGGTCGCAGGCTGCGGGAAAAGCCTTTCCGGCATTTCGCACTGCCCATTCCGGGTTACACTGTGCCTTGTCGCACTGCCGATGCCCATCAATGGAAGTCCACGTGGCCGAAGCCCCTAACATGTTTGCCGACGGCAAAGCCTATGAGCGTTTTATAGGCCGCTGGAGCCAGCTCGCGGGGGAAAAATTTCTCGACTGGATCGATCCGCCAAAAAATCTCCGCTGGATCGACGTCGGCTGTGGCAACGGCGCCTTCACCGAGGTGCTGATCTCGCGCTGCTCACCTGCCGCGGTCACGGATATCGATCCGTCGGATGGCCAGATTGCTTATGCGAGCACACGGCCCGGCACCAAGCTGGCGCAGTTTCGTATCGCCGACGCGCAGTCGTTGCCATTCGCCGACGACAGTTTTGACGCTGCCTCGATGGCGCTGGTGATCACGTTCGTTCCGGACCCGGTCAAGGCTCCGCGGCCCCCCGGTTCTATCTACTCGGCGCGAGACAACATGCGCGCGGTATGGGAACGGGCCGGATTGCAATCGATCGATATGCAGGTGATCCGCATTCCCGTCGTCTATTCCCGACTTCGACGATTTCTGGGACTCGACCAATGTGCCGATCGGTCCAACAGCCAAGGTCATTCACGACATGTCGTCCGATATGCGCGAGCAATACAAAGCGCGCTTGCGCGAGTTATTGCCCATCGGCGCCGATGGACGCATTGCCTACGAAGCCTTCGCCAATGCCGCGAAGGGCCGCGTTGCGTAGCTCCCTTGCGGATTCACCGAATCCGCTCCGGCTCGATGGCCTGGCGGCCGAGTTGCTGCCACGCCATCGGTGCTCCGGCATTCTTCGCCGCTTCGGCCGACGGTAAATTCTTATCCCAGCGCATGCCGATGAAACGTTGACCGTTGACGCCGTCGGAGGCGTTCGAGCAAAGCCATAAGAGCGGCGGCACCATTACTTCAGGCCGGATCAGCGTCGCGCGATCGGGCACAATCGCGCGCGACACCAGACGGGTGTCGGCGGCGCCCCCCGGCACCAGCACGTTGGCGGTCACCCCGGTGCCCTCAAGCTCTTGCGAAAGTGCGGTGAGGAGCGCCTCGTTCGCGGCCTTGGAGCCGCCGTAAGGCTGCATCAAGCTCCGCCACATCGTGTCGAGGCTCGTGGTTACGTTGATGATGCGGCCCCAGCGCTGCGCCAACAGCGTCGGCAGCACGGTGCGCGTCATCAGGAACGCGGCGACGACGTTGACCTCGATGACGCGGCGAAATTCTTCCGGCGTCGTCTCCCACAATTTTCCGACCCGCCGGTTTTCGCCGCGCAGAAGGCCGGTACTGATGCCGGCATTGTTGATCAGAATGTCGAGCCGGCCGAAGCGCTCGGTCGCGGCACGCAGGATTTTCGGACCGCTGTCGTCCCAGGTGACGTCGGTGGCGATGCCGAGGAAGCGCTCGCCGGCGCCGCGGTCTTCCGCGGCATCCTGGGTTTCCTCGATAGCAGGCGAATCGAGCTCCGCCGCCGCCACGCAAGCTCCGGCGTCGAGCAATCCGAGCGTCATCGTGCGGCCGAGGCCGCGCCCCGCCCCCGTCACGATCGCGACTTTTCCGTCAAGAGTTCCGGGCATAGTCGGTCCTTTTCGGTGTTATGGCGGCGTTAGATAACGTGATTATACGCGGATATTCGGGGCCGCGCAGGGTCGAGCCGCCGGTTGCACGACCCTGCCCGCGCGCCTATATTCCGGCAGCTATCCAGTCATCCATGATGACGTTGAGTGGCTTCGCCCCGACGGGCGGGCGGAGCACAGAGAAGATTTAGCCGGAGATTGAAGTCATGGCGACCGCGCCCTTGATGCCGAAAGCGACAGCCGTATGGCTCGTTGAAAATACCTCGCTGTCGTTCGACCAGATCGCGCAGCTCTGCAACCTGCATACGCTCGAAGTAAAGGCAATCGCCGACGGCGACGCCGCGCAAGGAATCAAGGGGCTCGATCCGATCCTCACCGGACAATTGACGCGCGACGAAATCGCCGCCGCCGAAGCCGACCCCAGCCATCAGTTGCACATCGCCGAGCCGAAAACCCGGTTGCCCGAAGCGAAACCGAAGAAGGGCCCGCGCTACACGCCGGTATCGCGCCGTCAGGACCGGCCGAACGCGATCCTATGGCTGGTGCGCAATCATGCCGAGCTGAAGGACAGCCAGATCATGCGGCTCGTCGGCACCACCAAGTCGACCATCTCGGCGATCCGCGACCGCACGCACTGGAATTCGGCCAACCTGACGCCGCTCGATCCGGTGACGCTCGGCCTGTGCTCGCAGATCGATCTCGATCTCGAAGTGCAGAAGGCGGCCAAGGAAAAGCCCGTTCCGGTCGAGGCACAGGGCGCGACGCTGCTGCCCGCTTCCGTCACCACCGCGCCGAAGGAAGAGCCGGAGCCCACCGTCCCCGGCAATAAACCCACCGACGACCTCAACGTCGACGCCGTCTTCGCCAAGCTCAAGCAGCTCGGCGGCAAGAGCGAGTAATGTCATTCCGGGACGCGGGCTTTCGCCCGCGAGCCCGGAATCCATAACCCCTGTCCGTATGGTTCTGCACCGATCGTGATTATGGATTCCGGACTCGCCGCTACGCGGCGATCCGGAATGACGCTGGGAAGTCCCTACCCCCGATCGTTCCTTAGCACGACGCAGGCGCCGCCAGCGGCGATGAGCTTATTGCAAAATTTTTCCAGATAGCGGCGATTGTCGTCGGCAATGCGTATGTTGTAGCGCATGGCACTGCCGAGCCCGATGCCGCGGCTGCGCACGACGATCGGCTCGCGATCGCCGATCAGCGACGTGTATTGTTTCTGAATCATGCGATAGATCGCCCAGGCTCGGCTCTCCGACCAGTTCGCGGTGAGCTGCATGCCCCAGCGCGGCACGTAAGCGGCGATGCGCTGCTGCTCGTCCTTCGGTGCCAGGATCAGATTGGCGAGGCGCGCGCAGGGCACACCCTGCGGGATCGTAGTCTCCGACGTTTGCGGCGGTGACGCCGACGCCCATTCGTCCGCCGTCCAGCCGGTGATGATCGCGACGTAATTGCGTGTTTCGTCGGGCAGTCCACGATGGCCGGTCAGGAACGCGCTGACGCGCCCGGGCCCGGCATTGTAAGCCGCCGCGGCGAGACCGAGATTGCCGAACTGGGCCTTCAGGTCGTGCAGATAACTCGCCGAATTTTTCAGCGCCTCGATCGGATCGAACGGATCGGCAAGCCCGCGGTACCCCGCCGTCGCCGGCATGAACTGCGCGATGCCCTGCGCGCCCTTCCTGCTCACCGCAAGCGCATTGAAGCGGCTCTCCTGCCAGATGACGCGAGCGAAGAACTCGACCGGCAATGCATTCTCCGCCGCGTCCTGCTCGATGGCGCGGCAAATGTCGTCCGCGGAGGGGGGAGTGTTTGGAGCGGGTGGTGGTGTCGCCTGATTAGCCGGTGCGGACGGGGCGGGCTGGCTCTGCGGCGGAACGGGATTATTTTGAGCCGCAGGCGCGCTTTGCGCCGGTGCCTGCGCATTGGCATGGGTCCCCGAGATCATCAGTGCAAATAAAAGCAAGCGTCCGGCAGCGCGCGGCATGCGGGATAACGTACGACATCGAAGACGGTCCCGCCATTCACGCGGCGGCGGCCCGGTTCCGCAAAACTAAAGGATCACGTCGCCCGCCAGAAATCCCCGCGGCCGGTAGCCGAAATCCTCAGCTGCGGGCTCGTTATCGAAGGCGAGATGGCGGTTCATGCGGCGCGCAACCTCGCCATTGACGTGGAGAGAGGGTAGAAAAGCATTCAATAAATCGAGCGCTTGCGGCAGGAACGGAAGCATCACCAGCCGTGGCTTTTTGCCGAGGTGGCGAAACAGCCGCTCTACCATCGCCCGATAGGGTATCGTGTCGCCGCCGCCGAGATTATAAGCTCTCCCGTAAGTCGTCGGATTGTCCCAGACCGCCAGCGCAGCTTCGGCTAAATCCCATGCTTGCACGGGCTGGCGAAGCCCCTCCCCCGGATGACAGATCGGAACAAAGTGAAACTTCCGTATCATCCGCGCCATGCGCGTGATGTTGCCATCAAGGCCCATGCCGTAAATCATCGTCGGTCTTAAAATAGTCAGGCGCAGGTCTTTCTCCGCGGCCATGCGTGAAAGTTCAGTTTCCGCCATCGCCAGCCTTTCGACCACCGCCCGCTCGGCGGCATCCGCGGAATCGCGCTTGCCGAAGATCGATGTGGAGCCGAACACGACGATTCTCTTAATGCCGGCGCTCACGAAACCGGGCAGCGATTGCGGCAAGAGCCAGATGGCCGCGGTATGAATCAAAATATCCGCTGGCGGAACGGCTGGGAGACCGGGTGCGGTCAAGTCGGCACGCAGCCATGTCAGGCGCGGATGAACGAACGCGATCGGCGTTTTATGATAGAGCCCGATCACTCGCGCTCCGCGCGCGATCGCGATACCAATGATATTGAGGCCTATCTGAGAGCTTGAGCCGCTCACCAGCACGGTCTTGCCAGCATAGGCGGGCGTTTCGGGCGTGGCCCTGATGATGGCCTCAAGCATCTCCTGGTGCATGCATCGAGTATAGACAACGGTTCGACACCGAACCACACGGGCCGAAGCTCGCCAAGCGAGCGCATGTGGGTCGCTCATCCCAGGCTATATTTTTTAAGCACCCACGCCCTTCCGCTTCAGCGCACCACCGATCTCATCGAGCACGACCGGATCGTCAATCGTCGCCGGCATTTGCCAGGCGTCGCCGTCGGCGATTTTTTTGATGGTGCCGCGTAAAATTTTCCCCGAGCGTGTCTTCGGCAGCCGCGCCACCGCGATGGCGAGCTTGAACGCCGCGACCGGGCCGATTTTTTCGCGCACCAGCGCGATGCATTCCTTCTCGATCTCGGTGGGCGGCCGGGTGACGCCGGATTTTAGCACGATGAAGCCGCATGGCACTTCGCCCTTGAGCTCGTCCTTGATGCCGAGCACGGCGCATTCGGCGACGTCGGGATGCGACGCCAGCACCTCCTCCATGCCGCCGGTCGAAAGCCGATGGCCGGCGACATTGATGATGTCGTCGGTGCGGCCCATGACGAAAATGTAGCCGTCCTCGTCCTTGAAGCCGGCATCGGCGGTTTTGTAGTAGCCGGGAAATTCGTCGAGATAGCTTTCGCGCATGCGCGCGTCGGCTTGCCACAGCGTCGGCAGGCACGCCGGCGGCAGCGGCAGCTTGACCACGAGCGAGCCCATCGCACCGGGCGCGACCTCCTTGTTCGCTTCATCGACGACGCGCACGTCGTAGCCGGGCATCGCTACCGTCGGCGAGCCGTGTTTTACGGGCAGCATACCGAGGCCGATTGGGTTTCCGGCGATGCACCAGCCGGTCTCTGTCTGCCACCAATGATCGATCACCGGTTTTTGCAGAAGCTGTTCCGCCCATTCCAGCGTCGGCGGATCGGCGCGCTCGCCGGCGAGAAACAGCGTGCGGAATTTCGCCAGGTCATGTTGCGCAAATAATGCGCCCTTCGGGTCCTCCTTTTTGATCGCACGAAATGCGGTCGGCGCGGTGAACATCGCCACGCAGCCGTGCTCGGCGTTCACCCGCCAGAACGCGCCGGCGTCGGGCGTGCCGACCGGCTTGCCTTCGTAGAGGATTGAGGTTGCGCCGTGCAGGAGCGGCGCATAGACGATGTAGGAGTGACCGACCACCCAGCCGATGTCGGACGCCGTCCACCACACCTCGCCCGGCTCGACACCATAAAGATTTTTCATCGACCATTTCAGCGCGACCATGTGGCCGCCATTGTCGCGCACCACGCCCTTGGGCCGCCCGGTCGTGCCCGACGTATAGAGAATGTAGAGCGGATCGGTCGCCGCGACCGGCACGCAGTCCCAAGCGTTGCGCGCATGAACGAGCGCATGATCGCGCATCGCCGCCCAGTCGCGGTCGCGACCCTCGACCAATGTCGCGTGCGTCTGCGGACGTTGCAGGATGAGGCACGCATCCGGCTTGTGCTGCGCGAGCTTGATCGCCTCATCAAGCAGCGGCTTGTAGGCGACGACGCGGCCCGGCTCGAGCCCGCAGCTTGCGGAGAGGATCGCTTTCGGCTTGGCGTCGTCAATGCGGGTCGCCAGCTCGCGCGCGGCAAAGCCGCCGAACACCACCGAATGAATGGCGCCGATGCGCGCGCAAGCGAGCATGGCGATCACCGCCTCCGGCACCATCGGCATGTAAAGAATGACGCGATCGCCCTTGCCGACGCCGAGGTCGCGCAGCATGCCGCCGAGCACCTGCGTCTCGGTCAGGAGGCGATGATAGGTAATGGTCCGCTTTACGCCGGCGAGCGGCGAATCATAAATGATCGCCGCCTGCTCGCCACGCCCGGCATCGACATGCCGGTCGACCGCGTTGAAGCAGGTGTTGCAAACGCCGTCCGTGAACCAGCGGCCGTAGATGCCGGCCTTTGGATCGAACACCGTCTTCGGCCGCTCAAACCAGTCGAGCTCTTGCGCCGCCTCGCCCCAAAAGCCTTGCGGATCGCGCTGCCAGCGCGCGTAGACCTCGTGATAACGGCTCGAACGGGCGTCCATGGGCGTTGTCCTTCGGCCGCATTTTGAAGAGCCGTCAGCCCTTTGCAAGAGCGCCATCCATCACGGCACTGGCCGCGAGGCTGCGCTTTGCTCTATGTCAAAGGTCCCGCCTTTCAGCCCCATCATGCCGTGATCACCGACCCGCTCTTCTACCTCCTCGCCATTCCCGCCGTGATCCTGCTGGGCTTAAGCAAAGGCGGCTTTGCCGGGCTTGGCATGGTCACGACGCCGATGCTGGCGCTGATCATGCCGCCGTTGCAGGCGGCGGCCATACTGCTGCCGCTGCTGATCATTCAGGACGCGATTTCGGTCTGGACTTACCGACACGCCTGGAGCGCGTGGAATCTGAAAGTCCTGATGCCCGGCGCGGCGCTCGGCATGGGCACGGGTGCGCTGTTCGCCGGCATCGTTTCCAACGCCACGATCGAGCTGACGGTGGGCGCGATCGGACTGTCCTTTGTGCTCTACAGCTGGCTGTTCAAGTGGCTGCGGCCCGATCTAACGCTTGCCCGTGACAAACCGCGCCGGCCGCCTGTGGCGCTCGGACTATTGTGGGGCGCGCTGGCGGGCTTCATGTCGCTGCTCATTCAAGTCGGAGCACCGCCCTACCAGATCCACATCCTGCCGCAGCGCCTCGACAAGCTGACGCTGGTCGGCACCACCGTCATTTTCTATGCCTTCATGAACACGATGAAGATCGTGCCCTATTTCGCGCTCGGCCAATTTTCGACGCGTAATTTCGCAACCTCGCTTGCCTTGCTGCCGCTCGCTGTCGCCGCCAACCTGCTCGGCATCTGGCTGGTGCGCAGAACGCCGACCGAATGGTTTTATCAGATCGCTTATCTTCTGATGTTTTTGATCTCGCTGGCGCTGCTGTGGCAGGGATGGAGCGGCCTCTGACTTTCCGCTAGGCTGAATTGCCGGGAGGAAATATGGCGACGCCTTACGATACCGACCTCGACCGCAATGCGGCGAATTTCCAACCGCTCACCCCGCTGTCGTTCCTGGCACGCGCGACCGACGTCTATCCGGATCAGACCGCAATCGTGCATGGCATGTTCTCCCCGCGTCTCCTTCTCCCGCTTGCGGGGAGAAGTGAATGTTGCAGCCTATACTGAAGCGCCGCCGCGCCATTGCAAGCCGTGCTACGCTACGGTAGCGATTCATTTTTGCCCAGCGACGAGCCCGCATGATCGACAGCCTCAAGCCCGTCTCCAGGGCGGCCTGCCCGTGCAAGATCTGCGGCGGCCCGGCCGCGCTCTATGGCGTCGTTGATTTCCACAAATCGTGCGAGGAGGCGCGCGGCGTGCGCTTCGCGCTGTCGGGCGTGCCGATCTATTACCGCCGCTGCGCCAATTGCAAATTCCTGTTTACCGACGCCTTTGACGATTGGAGTTTCGAGCAATTCAAAGTCCACATTTATAACGACGAGTACAAAATCGTCGATCCCGACTATCAAACCGTGCGGCCGCGCGCGAATGCCGACGTCGTGACGCAGATGTGCGATCGATACACGGCGGAAACGCGGATCCTGGACTACGGTGGCGGCAATGATGCGTTTTGCGCCCTGCTTCGCGAGCGCGGCTTTCCAGTGGCGGTGACCTACGATCCGATGGTACCGGAATACGCAGAGCGTCCACCGGGAAAGTTCGATCTGGTGACGAGTTTCGAGACGCTCGAGCATCTGCCTGATCCGGCCGCGGGGATCGCGTCGATCCTTGAATCCGCGGCAGATCCGGGACTGATCTTATTCACGACGCTGCTGCAGCCGGCGGATTTCGACCAACTGGCCCTCAATTGGTGGTATGTCGGACCGCGCAACGGCCACGTTTCGATCTTCTCGAAGCAAGCGCTGACAGCGGCCTGGGAACGGCATGGCTACAAAATTGTGTCGACCAATGATTATATCCATCTCGCGTTTCACAACCCGCCGGCATTTCTCGCCCGTCTGCAAAAATAACCCACTCGCGGTCCAGGCCTCCGACCGATGACGATGACTATAACGACGCCCTACGACACCGATCTCGACCGCAACGCAGCGAATTTCCAGCCGCTCACGCCGCTGTCATTCCTGGCGCGCGCGGCCGAGGTTTATCCGGACCAGACCGCGATCGTGCATAGCGCGCGGTCGTGGAGCTATCGGGAGTTTTACGCCCGCGCGCGGCAATTTGCTTCGGCGCTCGCCAAGCGCGGCATCAAGCGCGGCGACACGGTCGCGGTGGTGTTGCCCAACGTTCCGGCGATGCTGGAGGCGCACTACGGCGTCGCCATGGCCGGCGCGGTGCTCAATTCCATCAATACGCGGCTCGATGCGCCGGTCATCGCGTTCCAGCTCGACCACGGCGAAGCCAAGGTGCTGATCACCGACCGGGAATTTTCCCAGACGGTGAAAGCCGCGCTGGCAAGCTGCAAGGCGCGGCCGCTCGTCATCGACTACGACGATCCCGAATTCACCGGCGCGGGCGAACGGCTTGGCAATCTCGAATACGAGGATTTTCTGCGCGAGGGCGATACCGATTTCACCTGGCTCATGCCGCACGACGAGTGGGACGCCATTGCGCTCAATTACACATCGGGTACCACCGGCGATCCCAAAGGCGTCGTCTACCATCACCGCGGCGCTTATTTGCTCGCCATCGCCAACGTCATCACCTGCGCCATGGGCAAGCATCCGGTCTATCTGTGGACGCTGCCGATGTTCCACTGCAACGGCTGGTGCTTTCCGTGGACGCTCTCGGTGGTTGCCGGCACGCATGTCTGCCTGCGCGCGGTCCGCGCCGCGCCGATCTACGACGCCATCGCCACGCACAAAGTCACGCATCTGTGCGGCGCGCCGATCGTGATGTCGGCACTGCTCAATGCCTCGGACAACGAGCGCAAGCCGCTGCCGCATATTGTCGAGTTCGTCACGGCCGCCGCGCCGCCGCCGGAATCCGTGCTGGCGGCGATGAAATCGTCGGGCTTCAACGTCACCCACGTCTACGGTCTCACCGAGGTCTACGGTCCGGCGAGCGTCAATGACTGGCATCGCGAATGGAACGTGCTTTCATCGGCGGAGCAGGCGGCGAAGAAAGCGCGCCAAGGCGTGCGCTATCCGGTGCTCGACGCGCTCGACGTGCTCGATCCGACGACGATGCAGCCGGTGCCGCGCGACGGCGAGACGCTGGGCGAAGTCATGTTCCGCGGCAACGTGGTGATGAAGGGTTATCTGAAGAACAAAGCCTCGACCGAGGCGGCTTTCGCCGGCGGCTGGTTTCATTCCGGCGATCTCGGCGTCATCCATCCCGACGGCTATATCCAGCTCAAAGACCGCTCCAAGGACATCATCATTTCCGGCGGCGAGAACATTTCCTCGATCGAGGTCGAGGATGCGCTGTACAAGCACCCGGCCGTGCAGGTCGTCGCCGTGGTCGCCAAGCCCGACGACAAATGGGGCGAGACGCCGTGCGCCTTCGTGGAACTAAAGCCCGGCACGACGGCGAGCGCCGACGAGTTGATGGCCTGGTGCAAATCGCACCTCGCCTCCTACAAATGCCCGCGCACCATCGTGTTTGCGGAAATCCCTAAGACGAGCACCGGGAAGCTGCAGAAATTCAAGCTGCGGGAAAGAGTGAAGGAGATGAGCTGAGTTCCTCACTCGCTTCCACGCAACCGGAAATCGTACGGCCGTCGAACTGCGAGATAAAAATGCGCTGTATGTCCCCGCGTGCGCGGGGACGGGCGTGTGAACTAACCGCTTTGACTGAACCGCTTAGTGGACGAGAGTATCTTGGCGTAGCCGCGTGATCTCGTCCTTTACATGCAATTTGCGCCGTTTCAGTTCCACGAGTTGAAGGTCATCGGTGGAGGGGTGGTTGAGCGCTTCGCTTATTTGCAATTCGAGCGCCTGGTGCCGTTTCTCGAGTTCCGAAAGATGCGATTCAATCGCCATGTGGCCTGCCTCCTTGAGTCGGATTGTTGCCTGATCGATCGTCCTACACCCTTACAACCATCTCAAGCTTACTCCGTTTCGGGGCTTACGAAAATCCCCGTTGTGCGTGCCTCGGGAATTAGCCCTGCGGACTTGTGGGACACTGGCCAAAACGCGATACTCCATAGGAACTTACGGCCTAAGACCGCGCATAGGCGCGACCAGGGCGGCGATGACACAAGAGGAAGAACGCGAGCTTCGGGCGCAACTTGCGCGCCTGCAGCAGGAGCATCGCGACCTCGATGCCGCGATTGCTGCGCTGCAGGAATCGCCGAGTTCCGACATCATTCAGGTGCAGCGCCTGAAGAAGCGCAAGCTGCAATTGCGTGACCGCATCACCTTCATCGAAGACGAGCTCACGCCGGATATTATTGCGTGACTCCTCCTTCTCCCCGCGCGCGGGGAGAAGGACTCTTTCCGCCCTTGCGCGCGTACATTGCCGCGTCGGCGCGCGCAAGCACCTGCGCCGGCGTGTCGAGAGCGCCCAGAAGCGCGACGCCCGCGGACGCGCCGACGACAAGCGTCGAGCTATTCCAGCGCACCGGCGTCGCATAGACGGCGGCTTCCAACGCGGCAGCCTTGGCAGTGGCGGCGGCGTTCGCGACGTTCCACAGCAGCACCGCGAATTCGTCGCCGCCGAGACGCGCCGCCACGTCGGAGGCGCGCACGTTGCGCGTCAGCGCCGCCGCGATGGCCTTGAGCACGGCGTCGCCGGCGGCATGGCCGTGCCGATCGTTCACCGGCTTAAAGCCGTCGAGATCGATATAGACCAGCGCCGCGCTAGTGCCGTAACGCTTGACGTAAGCAAGCGAGCGCTTGAGCTCGCGTTCGAAGCCGCGCCGGTTGAGGATATCGGTGAGCGGATCGATGTCGACGCGCGTCTCGAGATCTGTGATGCGCGCGCGCGAGGTTTCGAGTTGGGCTGCAAGCGCGTCCACTTCGGCGGCGAGCCGCATGACCGCGGCCCGCGATGGTGGCCGCGATAATCTTGGCTCGTCCGGATCGTCCCGCTTGCCGGTTTGAGGGCGGTGCGATTTCGGCCGTGGCCGCAGTGCGATCGGCTTGCGGCCGGATTTTGCCGCTCTCGTTTTCATCCCGTGAAATCCCCGCCGCACGAATCGCGGTGAAGCATAGCGCACGGCGCTCGGTGGATTGAGGGGTCCGGGCGCCCGCGAAAAACCCCAACATTACAATAATTTAATCTACTCAAAGCAGTTTGCTGCTGCCGGGTAGAACTCCTGGAATCGGCCGCCGCGCTGCGGCGATACTCGGCCTACGCGGTCGCAAGCCAGGTGCGTGAGTTTTTGATCGGCCAACTTCCGATGAGGACTTCGTTTGGGCTCGCGGTAGCTTGCTCTTAGCCCCGTCTCAGTTTGTGCAGCGCGCCATGATCGCAGGCCCGGTCCAATGATGGCCGCAATCAGGCATAATCATTCAGTCTGCGTTCACCTAAAAATGGGAACTTAGTGCACCGAGGGGCGGTTGGTTGTCCGGGTGAAACACCCCCATGGTCGAGGTAATGTCATGAGAAAGACTTTGACTGTTCTTGTTGCTGCGGCAAGCATCGCTGCGGTGACAGTGGCGACATCAGGCACAGCGGAAGCGCGCTGGGGCGGCGGATGGCGCGGCGGCGGCTGGCGTGGTGGCGGCTGGGGCTATGGCGCGGGCGGTTTCGTTGCTGGAGCTCTCATCGGCAGCGCGTTGGCAGCGCCGTATTACTACCCCTACGGCTATTATCCGTCTCCCTATTACGGCCGCCCCTGCTACTGGCGCCGGGTGTGGAACGGTTACGCCTGGGTGCGCGCCTGCGTCTAAGCAGGGAACCGACAGTTCCAGGCCAAAATGGCGGCGCCCCCAGCGGGGACACTGGAGTAAAGCCTTACCGATGGCGAGTTTTGTGATCTGAATAAGCCTTGGGCACCAAAATTCCGCCAAATAGTCGAACTTCAATGGGCGCGGGTCTGACATAACAAACGGGGGTTTCGGGGACTTCCCGCTCATCCACGTTCCCGATCGGCACCCGGCCGGTCACATGAGGAAAACACATGCATAAGTCGCTCATCGGGCTTGCGGCGGCGAGTGCCATCGGCCTGGCCACGCTGGCCGGCCCGAGCACCGCGAATGCAGGCTGCTACGGCTGCGCCGTGGGTGCGGGCATCATCGGCGGCGTCGCCGCGGGCGCCATCATCGGCAGCGCTATCGCCAACAACCCGCCGCCGCCACCGCCCGGCTATTATCCGCCGCCCCCGGGTTATCCGCCGCCGCCGGCTGCGTATTATCCGCCGCCTCCGGGTTATCCGCCGCCCGGCCCCGGCTATGCCGAGCTCGCGCCCGGCTGTCATTGGGGTCAGCGCAAGGTCTGGATCGAAGGCGCAGGTTACCGCTGGCGCACGGTGCAAATCTGTCAGTAACGGGCAAATCTGTCAGTAACAGATTTCCCTTCGACCACGCGGCAGTGTGTTGAATTCGGCCGGCCGGCTTGAGAAAGCCGGTCGGTTTGTTTTTGTACTCCTGTCACCTTTCCCGTTCACACGAATGCGCTTAGAGCATGATCCGGAAAAGCGGAAACAGGTATTCCGAAAAAATCATGCTCCGTTGAAATGCCAGAGCGTCAATCGCTTCCATATGAAGTGATTGCGCTCTAGCCAACCTCGCCAGTCCCGGCTTCGCCATGCGACCATGCCGATAGAGACGACGACAGACGACGGCGTGCGGCCGCTCGGCGCCGCAGGCATTCTCGCGCCACGCGCCTGGCCCAAATGGTTGCGCATCGGATCAGGCTCGCGCACGATGAGCGTACTGGGATGGATCGCCGGCATCGCGCTTGCTCTGTATGTCGGCGTTTCGGCGATGATGTACTTCGCGCAGCGCTCGCTGATTTATTTTCCGGAGACGATTCACACCACGCCGGCCGCGGCGGGACTGCCCGAGGCGCAGGAAGTGCCGCTGAAGGCAGCCGACGGCGTGACGGTCGCCGTGTGGCACGTTCCGCCGCAAGACGGCAAACCGGTGATCCTTTATTTCCACGGCAATGGCGGCGCGTTGAGATATCGCGTCGAGCGTTTTCGCAAGCTCATTACCGACGGCATTGGGCTGGTCGCGCTTGAATATCGCGGCTATGGCGGCCTCTCCGGCAATCCGACCGAGCAAGGCCTGATCGCCGATGCCGAAGCCGCTTATGGCTTCGCCGCCGCGCGCTATCCGGTGCAACAAATCGTCGTCTGGGGCGAGTCGCTCGGCTCAGGCGTGGCGGTTGCGCTGGCGGCGGAGAGACCGGTTGGCCGCGTGATCCTGGAAGCGCCGTTCACGTCGGCGGTCGCGGTCGGCGAAATGCGTTATTGGTATCTGCCGGTGCGGCTGTTGATGAAGGATCAATTCCGCTCCGATGAGCGCATCGGCAAAGTCACGGCCCCGCTCTTGATCCTGCACGGCGTGCACGACCGGATCGTTCCCTACGCCATGGGCGAGCATTTGTTCGAAATCGCCAACAAGCCCAAGCACATCGTGCGCTTCCTCGACGGCGGCCACGAAGATCTCGACGCCAATGGCGCGCTCGACGCCGTCGGCCGCTTTCTCGCCGGCGATTTGGATTGAAGTTCGGTTATTGCGGCACGGTCATCAGCTCGAGCACGTGCCCGTTCGGATCTTGAAAATACAAGCCGCGACCGCCGCCCCAATCGTTGAGCTTGCCATCGTCGAGGCTCCAGGGCGCGCTGCCGAACACAATCTTGGCGTGTTTGATACGCCGGAAAATGGCCTCGAATTCGCGGTTGCTGACGTGGAAAGCGAGATGATGGCTCTCAAATTTCGAGTCGGTATCGAACAGCAGCGTCAGTGACTTGTTGACCCGCACCGGCGCGAAATAGCCGGTGCGCCTGCGCTTGAGACCGAAGAGATTTGCAAAGAACTTGGCCGCGGCGACCTTATCGCGCGCCGGAACGATCGTGTGATTGAGCGTAATGGTCATAGCGTTTCCTTTCAAAATCAACGCTCAAAACGTCGGGTAGGTCTGCCCGATCTTGCCGCCAACCCGCGCAAAGCCGGTCTTCGCCGGCTCATATTTGTCGCTGATGTTGAGCGCCTTCGCATAAGACCCGGCAGCCTTGTCCTTTTCGCCGAGCCGCTCATAAGCGAGCCCGCGGCTCGTCCAAGCTCGCAAATCCACGGGGTTCAGCTGCACGGCCTGATCGAGATCGTCCGCCGCCGATTTGTTGTTGCCGATCGCGAGATAACTGAGCGCGCGCGCGACATAAGGCTCGGCCTTCTGGTTGGCGAGACCGATCGCGGTCGAGAAATCGTCGACGGCGAATGGGTGTTGGCCCTCGCTCTGATAGAGCAGCCCGCGATTGTAATAGGCTTCCGCATTGTCGGGGCGAAGCGCGATCGCCTTGTTGAAATCGCTTAGTGCCTGGCTCGATCGGCCCTGCTCGCGATAGACGATGCCGCGGCCGAGATAGGCCGGCACGTAATTGGTGTCGATCGCCAAGGCCTTATTGTCATCGGCGAGCGTAAGATCGAGTCTTCCGGTCTTGCGATAGATCAGCGCGCGATTGGCGTAGGCCTGGGCATAATTGGGATCGAGGCTGATGGCCTTGTCGAAATCGACGAGCGCGTCGGCATTGCGCCCGGCCTCGCCATAGACCGAGCCGCGCATGTTGTAGGCCTGTGGATCGTCGGGATGCTTCTCGATGACCTCGCCGAGCGACGTCAGGTTCGATTGCGAGGTCGCGTCGAGCGGGCTGTCGACGTCGGAAGCCGGCGGGTTGCCCATCGTCGCGCAGCCGGCAAGCGCGAGCGCGGCAGCCAGCAGCACCGAACCGACGGCAATGCCGGGGGCAATGCGCCAATTGTCGGATGCGGCCTGGGTTAACCGGGTCATGGGACGGGAACGATAGCACCCCGCCGCGCCAAAAAAACGGCGCGGGTTCAGCCCCCGCGCCGAAATCCAAAACCGGTAAAGTATGTTAGCCGAACCGGGGAGCGCCGCGTGGCGGGCCGGATCTTCCGCCGCCGGGGCCTGCACCGGGGCCGGTGGTCGGCTTCGGCTTCATCGGCAACAGGCCCTCGCGCTGCAGCTTCTTACGCGCGAGCTTACGGGCGCGGCGGATCGCTTCCGCCTTCTCCCTTGCCTTTCGTTCCGACGGCTTTTCGTAATGGCCGCGAAGCTTCATCTCGCGGAAAATGCCCTCGCGCTGCATCTTCTTTTTCAGCGCCTTGAGGGCTTGGTCGACATTGTTATCACGGACGAGAACCTGCACGCGTGCTCCTTATGTAATCGATTCAGGGGATTGCATAGCGGCATGGGCGCGTAACACCGATGCCAATTTGGCGCGGCCTGTAGCAGAAGTACGCCGGAAAGTCCACCGGCAGGCCCCTATTGGGCCTTTCAATCAGGGAACACCCTCGTGACGTGTCCCATCTTGCGGCCGGGCCGCACGGCCTTGCCGTAAAGGTGCACCGCGGTACCGGGAATGGCGAGAAAGCGGCGATAATCCTCAACCTCATGGCCGATCAGGTTCGTCATTTCCACGCGGCCGTGCCGGATCGGCTTGCCGAGCGGCCAGCCGGCCACCGCCCTGATGTGTTGCTCGAATTGCGATATCGAGGCGCCGTCGATGGTCCAGTGGCCGGAATTGTGCACGCGCGGCGCGATTTCGTTCACCAGGAGCCCGCCGTCGCGCAGCACGAACATCTCGACCGCAAGCACGCCGACATAGCCGAATTCTTTCGCGATCGTTTCGGCGATGTGCCGCGCCTGCCTTGCGCCGTCTTCCGATAACGCCGCCGGTACCCGCGAGATTTTCAAAATGTGATCGCGGTGCTCGTTCTCGGTCACATCAAAACATTCGACGCTGCCGTCGTGTGCGCGCGCGGCGACGACCGACACTTCGCGCGCGAACGGCACGAAGGCTTCGAGGATGCAAGGCTGGCCACCGACCTCGCGCCAGGCGACCTCGGGATCGCTGTCGTTCTTGATCGTGGCGTGGCCCTTGCCGTCGTAGCCGTAGCGGCGCGTTTTCAGGACGGCCGGCCGGCCGATCCGCTCAATCGCCGTTTTAAGCTCCCCGGGTTGTGCCACATCGGCGAACGGCGCGGTGCCGATACCGAGCCCGGCGACGAAGTGCTTTTCCGCGAGCCGGTCCTGGGTCGTCGCCAGGATTTTCGGATCCGGCAGCACCGGGACGCGCGCAGACAGAAAAGTGGCAGTCTCCGCCGGCACGTTCTCGAACTCATAGGTGATCACGTCGACATCGGCCGCGAAGCGGTCCAGCGCCGCTTTGTCGGAATAATCCGCGCAAGTGACGCGATGCACCACGTCGAAGGCGGGCGAATCGGGATTGGGCGAGAAAACGTGACATTTGAAGCCGAGACGCGCGGCGGCGAGCGCCAGCATGCGGCCGAGCTGGCCGCCGCCGAGAATGCCGATCGTAGCCTCGGGCTTTAATGCAGGCGCAGCTTCGCTCACGCGCCGTCCTTCGGGGTTTCGGCGACGGCCGCGGTCTGCCGCGCCCGCCATGCTTCGAGCCGCCTGCTCAGCGCCGGATCGCTCAGCGCCAAGATGCTCCCCGCCAGCAACGCGGCATTGATCGCGCCAGGCTGGCCGATCGCCAGCGTGCCGACCGGCACGCCGGGCGGCATCTGCACGATGGAATAGAGCGAATCCTGCCCCGACAGTGCCTTCGATTCCACCGGCACGCCGAGAACCGGCAGGCTGGTCAGCGAAGCGGTCATCCCGGGCAGATGCGCAGCACCGCCGGCGCCGGCTATGATGACTTTAAAGCCTTCCGCCTTCGCACCTTTGGCGAAGGCATAAAGCCGGTCGGGGGTCCGGTGAGCGGAAACGATGCGCGTCTCGTAGGGCACTTCGAGCGCGTCGAGCGTCTCGGCGGCATGTTTCATGGTCTGCCAGTCGGACTGGCTGCCCATGATAATGGCCACCAACTTCTTAATGCCTTTGGATTTTGCTTCCGGCGGCGCCACCACAGAATTCCCCTGCGCGAAGGAAGCGCCGGATTATAGACTCGCGCGTTGGCGGTGCAAGGCGGCTAATATGGCCTAACCAGCCGAGTGGTTAAGGATTGCGAGAATGCGCCAATGCAGATGAGCCAGTTTCATTATCTCCCGATGCCACCGGCATTCTTTTCGTTTTTTATCGGCCTGCTCGGCCTGCTGATCGCGCTCTATGTAATCCTCAAGATTTTAGGTGTCCTGCGGCACGCCTATGAATATCTCGGCGTCAGCTCGCGCACCGCGATGCTGCTGCTGATTGCGTCGTTGATCGGCAGCGCTATCAATATTCCGATCGCCGAATTGCCCAACGAATCGGTCTCGGGGAGCCGAATAATCGAATTTTTCGGTATGCAATATGTCGTGCCGACGGCCGATTGGCAGGGCACGGTGATCGCGGTGAATGTTGGTGGCGCCATCATACCGACGCTGATGTCGCTTTATCTGCTCATCAAGCGCAAACTGTGGGTCAAGGGCGGTATGGCTGTCGCCATTGTCGCCCTCATAGTGCATTGGCAGGCCAATCCGGTTCCTGGACTTGGCATCGCGGTACCGATCTTCGTCCCCGTCATGATCACTGCGGCGGTTGCCATGCTGTTGTCGCGCGAGGATGCGGCACCGCTTGCCTACATTGCCGGCAGTCTCGGCACCCTGATCGGGGCCGACCTCACCAATCTCGATAAAGTCCCGGGCCTCGGTGCGCCGGTTGCATCGATTGGCGGCGCCGGAACCTTTGATGGCATATTCCTGACCAGTATCCTCGCGGTACTTATCGCTCATTTGTATGCCCGTCCGCGGCAAGCACAGCCGGGATAGCTGGAGCTTGCCCTTATGACGGGCAACCGACGCAACTCTTCCGCAGCATTGCAGGATTATGGACCGAGACAACAAAGGATCGCGTCATGCTGCCTTGGTATTATTATCTCGCTTATTTCTTCGCCGGCGCATTCCTGGCGAATAGCGTGCCGCATTTCGTGCAAGGCATTTGCGGCAACAAATTCCAGAGTCCGTTCGCGTCGCCTCCCGGCGTCGGCGAATCCTTCGCGATCGTCAACGTGATCTGGGGCTGGGGCAATTTCGTCGTCGGCGCCGGACTAATTCGGTACTTCTTCCTGATGCCGCCGCCGGCTGACCTTTGCGCCGCCGCGGCGCTTGGCGCGCTGGCGATTGCGCTGTGGCTTGCAAATCATTTCGGAAAAGTGCGCAATAGCACCCCGCATCCTTAGCAAACGCACAGGCGCACAGCGGTTATGGATCCAGACGCGATCGCGCATTATCACGCGCATGTCTATTACGATCCGGCGACAAGCCGCGACCGCGCCGAGCACCTGCGCCAGCGCGTCGGGACGGAGTTTCCGCAAGTCAAGCTCGGACGCTGGCACGACGAACTGGTCGGCCCGCATCCGCAATCGATGTATCAGATCGCGTTCCCGTCGCAGATGCTGGCGTCGTTCGTGCCGTGGCTGATGCTCAACCGCGACGGCCTTACCGTGCTGCTGCATCCCGAAACCGGCGACGACTTGACTGACCACACCGCGCACGCGGCCTGGTTCGGCGCCGTGCTGCCGCTGCGCGTTGAGATGTTTAAGAAGTAACCCGCATGGCGCGCACTTGGCATCTTTAGAGTCCGTGCTCGCGCTTGAGCCGGTCAATGTAATCGTCGACTTCGGGCGGCAGGGACTGCAGGCCCTTTTGCCCGGCGGCGGACAGATATGGCCGCAGCTTTGAGCCGGCGAGGAATGGCGGCTCACGGCCGGCGGGAATTATGCGGTCGAAGGCGACGACCACCAGCATCGCGACGAGGAAGATGCGCACGGCGCCGAGCACAGCGCCCGCCACTCGATCGAACAGACCGATATCGGAACCGACGAATTCATTCATAAGGGTGCGTAAGAGGGCGCCGACTACGATACCCACGACGACGAACACGACAAAAAAAGGTGCCCAGGCCCAGTCTGTTGGAATCGTAAAATGCCCGAGTACAAACGGCATGATCTGTGGCGTGAGCGCTGCCGCGATCAGGTAGCCGAGGATCGTCGCCAGGCTGCGCAACAGGCCCGACATGAAGCCGGTCACGATAGCGAAAATCGCGAAAGCGGCGACCACGGCGTCAAATTCGTTCATCGCGGCTGACCGTCCTCGAACTCGCGCTCGAATATCTCGCCGAGACTTGCATAGAAAAAGCCATTAAGGCGGCCGATCGGATTGAGCTTCTTCATGTCGATATACTTGCCCGTCATGCAGGCCGGGTCGACATGGATATAAATCACCTCGCCGATCACCAGCGGATGCCGATTGGGCCCGAGCTCGATGACCCGATCGAGCTTGCACTCGAAATGAATCGGCACCTCTTTCACACGCGGCGGCTTCACCTTCACGCTCGGAATTGGCGTCAGCCCGGTTTCGGCGAATTCGGAATCGCCCTCCGGAAAGGCGTTGGCTGAATCCACCATTTCCTTCCACACCGGTTCGGTCACCACATTGAAGCAGAATTCGCCGGTTTCGCGCACGTTCTTGAGCGTGTGCTTTTCGCTGCCGTCGGGATTGCGAGCGATGGTGAGCGAGATCATCGGCGGTACGACGCAGACCACGGTGAAAAACGAAAACGGCGCGAGATTGGTGATGCCATACTTGTTCACCGTCGAAGCTCAGCCGATCGGCCGCGGCACCACCGAGCCGGTAAGGAGCCGATAGACCTGGCGCTTGTCGGCGACGGTGGGATCGAATTCGAGATAATCGGGCATAGGCGGGATTTGGCCGGAACCTTTGGGCGGGACTTACGCGGCGACGAACGCGATAAGCGTAACCCGAATCAATCGCCATCGGAACCGTGAATTGGAACCGGAACAATTGCCGTCGCCGAAATCAATTTGTTCCTGGATTTCCCGCAAAATCTTGTGATCGAACGCGGGGAAGAAATCCAGCCATCAGCGGCCTCGGTCTCTCTTTGCGCGCAACTTTCGCCATAACCCGGCGTTGGTCCGCAGGACAAAAACGGAGACTAAACCATGAAGAAACTTCTCATCGCGGCCGGGTTCGTGTTGGCCGCGACCTCCGCCTCGCTGGCGCAAAGCTACCCCTATCGCGGCTACGGCTATTACGGCGCGCCGTATGGTTACGGCCCTTACGACAATGGTCCCGGCGTCAGCGTCTACGATGACGCGCCGGGCTACTACGCGGCCCCGTACGGCTACGACTACGGCAATGGGCCATATCAGGAGCGCGGCGGTCCCGGCCCGCGCGTCGGCAACGGCACCGGCATGGGCGCCGGAGCGGAGCGATGAAAAAACATTTTGGCCGTTGAGACAGAAACCGGGCGGCGGATCGCCGCCCGGATTTCGCCCAGGTGGCTTGCGGCGATTTGACATTGCCGCGATCTGCCCGACGATGGGCGAATGTCCAGATCTTTCTCAAACCAGTCTTCGCAAACGCAGCGCCGTCAAACCGTAGCGGTGATCGGCCTCGGCAGTATCGGCGGCGGCGTCGCCGGCTGCCTTGCTACGGCCGGCCGGCATGATGTGATCGCTTGCATGCGCCAGCCGATCGCGCAGTTCACGCTCGAGCGACCGCAAGGGACGGCCATGGTTGCGGTCGACGTGCCGTTGCGCATGCTCGCCGATCCGGCGCAGGCGCAAGCGGCCGACTGGGTGCTTCTGTGCACCAAGACTTACCAGACCGCGGCGGCGACGCCGTGGCTCGAACGCCTGTGCGCGCCGGGAACGCGCGTCGCCGTCTTGCAGAACGGCATCGACCAAGTCGCGCGCGTCGCGCCGCTCGTTCGAGGTGCGGCGGTGATGCCGGTGATCGTCTACTACAACGGCGAGCGGCTCGCGCCCGATCGGGTGCGGCTGCGGCAGGGTTCGGATCAAGATCTTGCTGTCGCCGACGACGACGATGGACGCGACTTCGCGCAGCTCCTCGGCGGCACGCCGCTACGGGTCCTGCTCGCCAAGGACTTCGCCACGCTGGTGTGGCGCAAGCTTTTGATCAACGCCATCGCCAACCCGATCACCGCGCTCACTTTGCAGCGGCAGGCGGTGTTGCGGCGCGACGACATCCAGGAGTTCAGCCGCGCGATCCTTGAAGAAGCCGTGGCGGTGGCGCGCGCTGACGGGGCTCGATTGGCCGACGACGAACCCGAACGCACCTTCGCCACGCTATTCACCTTTTCCGGCGAGCTCGGCACTTCGATGTATTTCGACCGCCTTGCCGGCCGTCACCTCGAAGTCGAAGCGCTAACCGGCGTCATCGTTGAAAAAGGTGAACGTCATGGCATCGCGACGCCGCTCAACCGCGCGCTGCTGACGCTGCTGCGCGCCGTCAACGACGCGGCGGGTCAGGGCTAATCGGCCTTACGGGGCTGGGCAATATTTGCTCGCCGTTCGCAAGCTGGCGGCGAATATCGTCGTCGAAAACAATCGTGCTCCGTCTTGCCGGGTGGACCAGAAATGCCGCATCGGCCGGCGCCAGCTTGGCCAAAACCTGGCCGATGAACCGATAGGCGTCGTCGTGGGTCGTGTGCATATGGACGAGGTCGATCGAAAGCCAGCAGCATTGGCTCTCGACCTCACGGCGAAGCGAGCCATCCGCGATAGCTTCGGCGAAGTCGGCGAATTCAGTATAGGACCCCCGGATGCTATTGAGCATGAACACTCCCGCCACGCCGGCGACGTTGCACTGAATAAGGAACTGGCCCGCGGCGGGACCGGAGACCGCAAAATTGCCCTGCAGGCGCGACGGCAGAAATTGACTGGGATAAAGTTCGTCCAGTTTTTGCCGCAGCGAATCGAGCTTCAGCTCGACATAAGTATTGGCGAGCACGACCCAACTGATCATTTCCCGTTCCCCGTCCGGCCGCGACGGCTTCTTGTTCAGCTGTGCCGAGCGCGCCGGCGCCCGTGCCTTCGCCACCGGCGAAAGTACCCATGCGCCGGCGATCGCAAACGATGCGCCAAAAACGCACCTAGCGGCTTGAGCACGACACGCGGCTTCGCCCCCACGTGATCGCTTAAGTGCAGCAGCGCATGAACCCGGCCGCGCTTCGCAACGGCATTGTCATTATAAGCAACTCTCGGTTGATTACCAGAGTCACTGCGGCGGCGCGGCAACGCAATGGCGCGGCCACAATTGGTCCTTGTCGGCAATGCCGGATTAGGGTTCCGCCAATCTGAAAGAGTTTCCCCTCTCCCGGCACGCCGGGAGAGCGAGTTGCTTTATGCCCGCTCGACACGCGCCGCGTAGCAGCCGGCCGCGGCGAAGTGGACGTGCAGGTAAGCGGCGCAGCCGTCGGCGAACTGCTGCTCGATCGCGTCTTCCAGCTTTACGCCTTCAACCAGCTCGGAGCCGACCATCATGGCGCCGGCATCGAACGCGCGCACCGCCAGTGTCCGCTTACGCAACTGTTCCGGCACCGCATCGATTTCGTCAAAAGTCTCCTCGCCCTGCCGCACGAAGATCGCAAAACGCATCCGGTAGGGCGACGCCACGGCGTGGTGCTCGTAATTGACCAGAATGAGTTCGTCGCCGGGCTTGGCGTCGGTGAGGCTGATGCGGCAGGGGCGCGGCAGCTCCGCGATCTGCCGCACCGCGCCGTGCCGCGCAAGCTCGTCATCAGACAGTGCAAACAGCGGCGCGAATTGTTCGGCCGACAGGCCGCGAATGCGAAAATGCATGATGATCCTCCACAGTGAGTTGGAGGACAACATGAGCCGAACGGGCGCGGCGCGACACCCGATTTCTGATACGATCCTACGGAGTTTCCAGGAGGTCAGCATGCCACGTCGCCCAACCGATCCTCGCTCCGCGGCCGAACAAGCCTTCAAGTCGGCGACCGCCAAGCCGGTGGAGGGGCCGCCGAAAGCGCCGCCGTCGCTTCCCGGCGTGAAGGAAATGGTGTCGCTGCGCATCGACCGCGACGTGCTCGATTTTTTCCAGGAAGACGGCCCGGGATGGCAGGACCGTATCAACGCGGCGTTACGGAAAGCGGCGGGGAAGTAGCCGGCTAGCCGAGCGTCATACATATAATGACGGCGGCGACATACAGAACAACGAATGCCCCGGGAAAGGCCAACGCCAGCGCCAGCGCCAGCGCCGCTCGCGGCGCGCGCTTGAAGTAGGCAAAGGATGACAGCAGGCAATCCAGTGACGACGAACAATCCGGTCACGATCGCGCCCGCCGCGTAATCGAACCCGATCGTCGCGTGGTCCGAACCCGAATTGAAGGTGGCCACGGCAACCACGGCGCAACCCAGCGCATCCAAAAATCCGATGACGATCGTCGCGGCCCGCAGGGTCACGTATCTCTCCTTGCTATTGAAGGAAGTTTTTAAGCGTCGCCGGATTAAACGTTGGCAAATTGCGGGATGGCCAAACACCGAAAGTTCAATAAAAATGCACCGGACGACTTTCACGGTTTATTGAAGCCGCCATCGTCAGGATGACACAGAGGATCGGTAAACAGGTCCCATCGAGCACGGAGGGATTCGTCATGACGCTCCAAGTCGCTGCGCCGATGCGTTTCTTCCACGAACGGTACTTCGGACGGCCATCCTGCCCGAAGTGCGGCGAATTGATGATGGCGCCGGAATACCCGGAATTCACCGAATGCCGGAGCGGCGCTGAAGTCCGGAACTTTTGGCTGTGCGATGGATGCGACCATCGCTTCGACACGTTGATCAAGTTCGAAGCCACTGTCGCATGAGCGCGGATTAGCGCAGCAACGGCGGGCGGATGAGCGATCCGCCCTGGCTCACATTGCGGAACTATAGCGGGTTCAAGTCGAAGCGCGCAGGCTTCAACCTCAAGCGCTCAGGCTCTGGCTCGTAACGCGCAGTTCCGGCTGCACAAAGGCGGGCGATCCGAGCGTCATTTTTTTCCAGACCCAAACCCAGAGGCTCCGGATTTCTTCCGCGGACTTTCCTTCGAGCGCATATTCGGTGACCGCGAGGCCCGCGCCGAGCGCATCCTGCTGATCGTTGCGCAGCACGATGTAGGGCAGCGCCAGCGCGCCCATTTCGTTGAGCGATTTCTCGTTGGGCGACATCGCCGCTGCGCCGAGCGCCGCCGCCGCGTTATCGGGGCGATAGCTGCGCCCCGGCGTCTAATTGAGGGCAAAGGCGAACGGCTTATCGAGCGTGCGAACGGCGCTCAGCGTCGGTGCCGCGGCCTCGATATCGGCCGGGCTTGGCCGCGCCGGGATAAGGCACAAATCGGACGCGCGGATGGCTTCCGCCGTCGTGGCACTGGTGCTGATCGGCCCCCACCGCCACTCGTCCAAGATGCGAATGGATATTTACAAAAAGACTTGAAGGAATACGGAATTCAGCGGGCGCGTTCCCAGGCAACCCTGTCATTGTGGCAATAGCGACAGCGCGCCGCGACAGCAGCAATCCTCCGTGTTGTGCAAAAACGACCGCGTATTCGAGCGCTTCAAATCGCCCGATAGCCGCCGTCGGCCATGACGATCGCTCCGGTGACGTAGGCCGACAGGTCGGAGGCAAGGAAGATCGCCGGCCCGACGATATCGTCCGGCTTGCCGGCGCGGCCGAGCGGCGTGTGGTCGAGAAAGATTTTCACCAGCTCCGGATTGTTGGCGCGCACGGTTGCGTTCAGCGGCGCCTCGATCAGGCCGGGGCCGATGGCGTTGACGCGCACGCCGTCCTTGCCCAATTCGGCGGCAACGGCGCGGGTAAAACCGAGCACGCCATGCTTCGAGGTGGTGTAGGCGGGCGAGTTCGGCGTGCGCACATGCACGAAGGATTGGATCGAGGCGATGTTGACAATACGGCCCCGTGCGGCGCGCAGCGCGCCAAGAAAGGCGTGCGTGACATTGAACAGGCCATTGAGATTCACCGCCATGATGTCCTGCCAATCCTTGATCACGGCGTCCGGATCGGCGGTAAATGCATTGCGCCGGTTGATGCCGGCATTGTTGACCAGGATCGAGACCGGACCGACTTCGCTCGCGACTTTTGCCGCGATTTCGCGGCAAGCCATCCGATCCGTGACATCGAGCGTAAAGGCTTGCGCCTTGCCGCCGGCGTCACGAATGTCCGCCGCCGTTTTGGCCGCGGTCTCGCCGTCGATGTCGAGCACGGCGAGCTCCGCGCCTTCCCGCGCAAAGCCCAGCGCGATGGCGCGCCCGATCCCGGAGCCTGAGCCGGTGACGACCGCGATGTGGGTTTGCAGGAGCCCGGGCATCTGCGCTGTCCTTTTGTTGGATGAAGCGGGGTAAGCATAGCAGCGGCGCGAGGGGTTTTATTTGCGATTGTGATCAATTTGGATCAGTCCAGACCGTGGACTAGTGAAACCATTGCAACGCGGGGTCAAAAACGGACCTTAGATTATGGCAATAAAAACAACAGCGTGGGCAATCGCAGTGGCTGCTTGCCGCACGGCGCTCTTCCCAGTGCTATTGCCGATAAAAGCCCTGCCCTCGCCCGTGCTGCGCGCGAGGCTCTCATTGCCGCAAAGCTAAGGAGCGGGGTGCCCGCTCGAAGGAGGTCGCATGCAGCGCGCTGGCGCTCAATTTCAAAAGCTGCCGGGGGTCGAGGACGACAAGAACGCCCAGTCGGAATACGAAGCCGCCGCGGACGCCCTTGCCGCCAAGATCGCGCGCTTAAAGGAGCTTCGCCTGGCGCGAGATGCGGCCGCGCTTGCTGCGCCGCCGGCCGCCAAGGTGAAGAAGGTCCGCAAGAAGAAAATGCCGATAAAGCAGAAAAAGCGCCCCGCCGAATCCTTGGTGGATTGGCTGAAGAGCCGCCACGCCGTCTCATAGTAGGACGATTAGCCGCCCGGCGCTCTTCCTTAAAACAAGATTGGCGCGCCATTCGGCCACTATTGAGGCCGCTCCTGGTGAGTGCCGAAATCTGCGGCCAACAGGAGAAAACAAAATGAAGGACTCGCACAACAAAGCGGCGGAGCTTCACGAAGCTTCGGCGAAGTCCCATCGCGCCGCTGCCGAGTCGCATGGCAAGAACGACCATGCCAAGGGTAAGGAACACGCCACCCAAGCCCAACAGCACGCGCAGAACGCCAACGAGAATTCCAAGACGGCGAATGCCAAAAGCGCGCAACAGAAGTAAAAACCTCTACCGGGAAGCCGGCCATCGCGCCGGCTTCCCGGTGCTAATTGCATTCAATTCATTTCAGTTTGTCAATTTGCGGTCTCTACCACCACCGCCGCCTGCCCCAGCCACCGGCAAAACCGGCGCCGCCAAAGCCGCCGCCGCGCACCAATCGGACCACCAGGAGAAGCAGGACCGCGCCAATGGTGGCGTTGATGATGGCGGAGATAATGCCGACCCCGAGATGGATGCCGAGTTGCGGCAGCAGCCAGTCGCCGATGAACGCGCCGATGATGCCGATGATGAGATCGCCGATGAGTCCGAAGCCGGCGCCGCGCACGATTTTTCCGGCCAAAAAGCCGGCAACCAGTCCGACCAGCAATATGACTAAAAGACTTTCATTCGACAGATACACGGCGGCGCCTCCACAGTTAATGAAGCGGATTAGCGTGACCGATCGGCCCGCTGGGTTAACGCTAAAACAATTGGCTTAACGCTAAACAACCTGCGCAACCCGCGATAGTTCCGCTTTATCCGAACTATCGCAACGGATCTGACTAGCTGTTAGGTCATCTAGCTGTTACGCCATCTAGCTGTGACGCCATGTGGCGCTCGGACACGAGGCACTCAAACGATTCCTTGAAAGGATGGCGCCGAGGTGGAGAAATCCAATAAGCACGAGGCGAGCGCGCAGTTCGCAAAGCTACAGCGCGCCAACGATGCCAAAAAGGCGGCGTCCGATTACGAAACCGCGGCCGTTGCGCTGCGCGCCAAGACTGAGCGGCTCAAAGCCCTCCGTTTGGAAAGAGATGCCGCCGCTCCGCCGCAACAGCCGGCGCCCGTGAAACGAAAAGCCAAGAAAAAGGTCCAGTCCGGCACCTTTTCGGAGTGGCTCGACGGACAGGACAAAGAGGGCCGCCACAGTTGAGCCGGATGCGCCGGCGGGCCGCGGACCCGCTGGATTAATCCGCTCCGGGCTTAGCCGGTCGGGTGTTCGTGGCGAATGTGCCGATACGAATGTCGCACGCCGTGCCGGTGGCGATACACCGGCCCCGGCTCTCCCGCCGGATAGGCAACGTAGGTCGGTCCAATTCCCAGCGCGCCTTCGAAGCCGCCGATAACGCCGCCAACAGCACCGCCCACAACCGCCCCGATGGGGCCGGCCTGTTGATTTCCGACATACGCGCCGTGCGCCATGCCGTCGGGAATGCCTTGCGCCTGCGCGGCGAGCGGACAAGCGAGCGCTACGGCGACGCCGGTTGCGAACACAATATGAAACTTCACGCTGTGACCTCTTTGTTGTGTGAGACGCCGCCACGTGAGGCGCGCAACAAGGCGGCAGCGCGGCAATTGCGTGGCGCCGCGGCGCGGCGGCGGCGATTCCAGGGAGCGTGATGCAAAACGATCACACCTGACGCGGCAAAAGGAAAGTCCTTCCCGCGGCACGATCGCGCCCGAGTTTTGGATGGCGAATAGGGGAAGCTGTCCAGCAACCCATTCTGATGCGACGCCTGCCCCGGATTCGTGGAATTTACTCTCGGGACACGTTGCGCGACCCGAAGGCTCAGTCCGGGCTACGTTGCCTATGCAATGCTAGGCCCTGGGCGGGTAATCGCCGAGTAATTTCCAGATCATTGTCGTAAAGAATTGCTCGACCATATTCCACTCAAGTGAAATACGCCCAAGATCATAAACGAGAGGGAAAGCCTCATCCGTCTCGTGATAGTCGGCAATGAAGAGCGCATACCGGCCTACAACGCCTTATTACTCTCCTTCACCGCCTCGGCCTTATCGACATAAACCTGCGCGCCCATGTCGATAAACTTCTTCGACATGTCCGCCATCCCCTGCTCCTTGTCATTCAACGTCGCCGCATAATCGCGCACGTCCTGCGTGATCTTCATCGAGCAGAATTTCGGGCCGCACATCGAGCAGAAATGCGCCACTTTGTGCGCGTCCTTGGGCAGCGTTTCGTCGTGGTATTTGAGCGCGGTGTCGGGATCGAGCGAGAGGTGGAATTGGTCGATCCAGCGGAAGTCGAAACGCGCCCGTGACAAGGCGTCGTCGCGCAGTTGGGCGGCGGGATGGCCCTTGGCGAGATCGGCGGCGTGGGCGGCGATCTTGTAGGCGATGACGCCGTCCTTGACATCGTTGCGGTCCGGCAGGCCGAGATGCTCCTTCGGCGTGACGTAGCAGAGCATGGCGGTGCCGAACCAGCCGATCATGGCGGCACCGATCGCGGAGGTGATGTGGTCGTAGCCCGGCGCGATGTCGGTGACGAGCGGGCCGAGCGTATAGAACGGCGCCTCGCCGCACTCTTTCAGCTGCTTGTCGACATTGATCTTGATCTTGTGCAGCGGCACGTGGCCGGGGCCTTCGATCATCACCTGGCAGCCTTTGGCCCAGGCAACTTTGGTCAGTTCGCCGAGCGTTTCCAGCTCGGAGAATTGCGCGCGGTCGTTGGCGTCACGGATCGAGCCCGGGCGCAGGCCATCTCCCAGTGAAAACGACACGTCGTATTTACGCATCAGGTCGCAAATCTCGTCGAAGCGCTCGTAGAGGAAGCTTTCCTTGTGATGCGCCAGGCACCACTTCGCCATGATCGAGCCGCCGCGCGAGACGATGCCGGTCACGCGATTAGCCGTTAAGTGGATATAGCCGAGCCGCACGCCGGCATGGATGGTGAAATAATCGACGCCCTGCTCGCATTGCTCGATCAGCGTGTCCTTGTAGCACTCCCAGTCGAGTTTTACGGGATCGCCGTTGACCTTCTCCAGCGCCTGATAGATCGGCACGGTGCCGATCGGCACCGGTGAGTTGCGCAAAATCCATTCGCGGGTGTTGTGGATGTTGCGGCCGGTGGAGAGGTCCATCACCGTGTCGGCACCCCAGCGGATCGCCCACACCATCTTCTCCACCTCCTCCTCGACCGAGGAGGTGACGGCCGAGTTGCCGATATTGGCGTTGATCTTGGTGAGAAAGTTGCGCCCGATCGCCATCGGCTCGAGCTCGCCGTGATTGATGTTGGACGGGATGATGGCGCGGCCTCGGGCAACTTCATCGCGCACGAATTCCGGGGTGACGAAAAGCGGCACCGATGCGCCAAAACTTTCGCCGTCGTCATGGGCTTCCTGCGCCACGTCGAGCATCTTCTTGCGGCCGAGATTTTCGCGCTCGGCGACGTAGATCATTTCCTTGGTGATGATGCCTTTGCGCGCCCATTCGAGCTGGGTGATGGGGTGGCCGTCGAGGCCGCGCAACGGCTTCGGCGTATTGGCGAAATTACGCGCCAGGTGCTTGCCGGAAACGTTGCCGTTATCGACCGGCTGGATCGGGCGGCCGTCGTATTCCTCAACGCCGCCGCGCTCCTTCACCCATTCGATGCGCGCGCGCTTGAGGCCCTTCTCGACGTCGATCACGGCGTCGTTGTCGGTATAGATGCCGGACGGATCGTAGACCCGTACCGCCTCTTCGCCGGCGCCCTCCGAGAGCGGAATCTCGCGCAGCGGGACGCGCAGGTCGGGCGACGCTTCGGGCGACGAATAGACCTTGCGGGAGCCGGCAATCGGGCCGGTCGTCACTTTCGGCGTGGCGAGATCGGATTCGGAGAGTGGCTTGTTCATTTGAGTGCTCCTTGGGCGGGCGTTTAAGGCGTCGCGCCTCGGTTCGGGCGATCCGGGCATCGGCGGATTTGGGGCGGGTTTGGCGAGAAGTTTCCGTCCCTTCGCCGGCATGACCCGGATCAGGTTCAAAGGGTTTTTCTCAGCCCGTTCCCGGGCACCCCTCGGAACGCCCCTTAAAATAGGCCGATGGCGCGGAGTGTCAACGCGGGGCGCGATTGCTGGGAAGCCGGTGGAACATGCCTGCTTGCGCCCTACGCTACGTGTCCCGGATACGGTGCAGCGCGCAGCGGTGCGCCGCTGATCCGGGACCTTCGCAGACTCGGCATCTGTAACGATCCCGGGTCTGCAGCGCACCACTTCGTGCTGCGCTGCGCCCGGGAAACGTGTTCTGCGGAACCGCCGCTCAATAGTCCTTCAAGAGCCGCTGGATGTAATCGAGCTCTTCCTGCGGGCGGGCGAAATCGCCGAAGCGCTTGCGCAATTCCTCGATGATGCGGCGCGCGCGCTGCACGTCGATCTCGCCCGGTATCTTGACCGTCGAGTCGTCGCCGTAATCCCGCCCGCGCAGCGGCCGGCCGAGCGGATCGGTGCCCTCATCGGCGCGCGGCGTGCCGAGCCGGCCGCCACGGCCGGGACCTTGGCCCTGCCCCATCTGCTGCTGCATGGATTGCGCGAGACCCTGCGCGCCCTTGCGCAAATTATCGAGCGCGCGGCCCTGCGACTCGACGGCGTCGTCGGAATTGCCTTGGCCGAGCTCGCCCTCGGCTTCGCCCATGGCATCGCCGGCGCGGCCGAGCTGATCCATCTGCTCCTGCCCCTGGCCTTGACCCGGACCCTGCTGGCCTTGTTCGCCGGGCTGGCCCTGATCGTTTTGGCCGAAACCGTGATCTTTCAATTGATCGAGCAAATTGTTGAGCCGGTCGCGCAGCGTCTGCTGGCTCTGCCGCAACTCACCCATCGAGCCAGAGCCCGGCTGCTGCGGCTGTCCCGGCTTGCCGTGTTGGCCCGGCTGCGCCTGCTGCTGGCGCTGATCTTGTTGACGTTGATCTTGGCCTTGCTTGAACGTGCGGTCGCGCAAGTCCTGCTGCTGGCGGATCATGTCGCCGAGCTCGTCGAGCTGCGACATCATATCGTCGGAGTCGTTGCCGTTTTGGTCCGGCGTCGCCATTTGCAGATTTTCCATCATCTGCTGCAGCTCCTGCAAAAGCTGCCGCGCGGCGTCCTTGGAGCCACTGCGCGCCATGTTCTCAAGCCGGTTGAGCATGTTTTGCAAATCCTGCTGGCTCAACACATGCGTATTGGGACCGAGCGGCCGGGCCAGCTGCTGTGAATTTTGCATCTGCTCGGCCATCGCCTGCATGAAGCGGTCCATCGCCGCGCGCAATTGATCCATCAACTGCTTGATCTCGCCGTCGCTAGCGCCGCGATCGAGCGCCTGCTGCAGCGCATTCTCGGCATTGCGCAAAGCGTCCTGCGCGTCGGAGATATTGCCGTCCTCGATGCCGACCGCCATCTGCCACAGCCGCGCCACCACGTCGCGCAGATCGTCGTCGGTCTTGGCGCGCACCAGCGACCAGAAGATCGTGCGCAAGCCGAGATAGACGCCGGCCTCGGGCGTGAATTTTTCCGGCGCGATGGCGAGCGCGTCGAGCGCGGTGATGACGAGCGGCCGCGAATTGGCGTCGAGCGCGAGATTGCGCCGCTGCTCGATCAGCGCGCGCGCCAGCGGCTTGGTGAAAACGCGCTCGGGCAGCCGGAATGAAAACGGCTCGCTCTTGCCCTGGTTGCCGCCTTCGTCGTGGGCGACGAGCGTCATCGTCACTTCGGCGCCGGCCCAGGGATGATCGGTGATATCCTTGATGGTCTGGCCGACGGCGTTACGCGTGCGCGCCTGCGGCAAAACCAGCGCGAAATCGGGCGGACCGAACAGCGGATGCGGCTTGGCGGGCGATGCCGCCGGGTCGTCCTTGCGCGCGAAGGTCGCCTCCGCCTGGCTCACGCCGTAATCGTCTTCGAGCCGGTAGGACAGAAGCAGCGAGCCGCGGTTCTGCTGCTCGGGATCCTTGGTCAGCGCGATAGTCGGCGGCTTGTCGGGAATAGCATTGAACGGCCAGACCATATCCTCGCCGGCGCCATGCAGCGTTGCCGCGCCGATCGCCGTGATCGTGAAGCGATGCTCTTCGGTGCCGGCCGGCGCGTGCACATCGTCCTTGGACGGCGTGACGCCGCCGGTGCCGGAGACGTCGATATTGAGCTTGCCGGTCGAGCGCACGATCAGCGTCGAGTTGACCGGCACGGCAATCGGCAAGCCGTTCGCGTCTTGCGCCACGGCCCCCGCTTCACCGGGATGAATGCCCGGCAGGATGATCGGCGGCTTGCCGGTGTAAGCGGGCGGCGTGACCCAGGCGTCGACGCGGAAATTGGCCGGCAGCCCCACGCCCTGCCAATCGAACGCCGCCGCGACACGCTTCCAATGTTCGCCGCCGGCCGCGACAAAGGTCGCGATGCAAGCGATCAGCACCAGTGCGCGCAATGCATAGGGATCGCGCCAGGCGATGCGCGGCGACGGCGCACCGGCCTTGAGCGTACGCGCCGCCGCCAAGGCGCGCGCGACATGGGCATTCCACAGCGCCAGCGAATAGGGATCCTTCGACGTCACCGCGAGCTCGTCGGCAATCGCGGTCGCGGGCCGGTGACGCACCCCGCTGCCGCGATCGAGCCGGCGCAGGCCGTCATGCCTCGCGGGGATGCGCAGGAAGGTGAGCGGGACGATGGCCGTAACGGTGACGACCGCAAACGCGATCAGAACAATCGTGCGGCCGAGCGGCGGCAGCCACAGCCAGAGTCCGAGCCAGGACAGGCTGAGGAAAAGCCCGAGCGCGGTCGTGAGCGTCGCCAGCCCCGGCCACAGCCGTTCCCAGAAAATCGTAATGCGCGCGCGCCGCACGGCAGCGGCCAGCAGCGATTTTGCCGCCGGATCGGCGACGCGGTCGGGGTCAGATTGAGGCACAGGCTGTTCCGTCACAACTGTCCCGTCATTTGGACTCCGAAGCCGGCAATTGTGCGTCACGGCAGGTTAACATGAGCGCCAGCGAAACGCGCAAAGCTTAGGCAAGAAAAATCAGCGCCAGGGTCATAGCCACGGCGGCAGGCGGTCGAGCGCGATCAGTTCCTCGGCCGTTACGCGCGGACGGATCAGCGCCCATTCGCTTTGCCGCACAAGCACTTCGGGGATGAGCGGGCGGCTATTATAGGTGCCGGACTGGGTCGCGCCATAAGCGCCGGCGGTCATCACGGCGAGAAGATCGCCGGGCTTCGGCTCGACCATCGAACGGTCGAGCGCGAGGAAATCCCCCGACTCGCAAACCGGGCCGACGACGTCGGCCATGATTCGCTTGGCGCCGGGCGGCGCCTCGCGCACGGCGCGGATCTCGTGATGCGCGTCATAGAGCGTCGGCCGGATCAGATCGTTCATCCCGGCATCGACGATGACGAAGGTCTTGGCTTCGCCGCGCTTCACGTAAAGCACGCGCGTGACGAGAATCCCGGCATTGCCGACGATGAGCCGGCCCGGCTCGAAGATGAGCTTGCAGTTAAGCCCCTTGGTCACGCGCTTGACGATCGCCGCATAAGCATCCGGATCGGGCGGCGGCTCGTTATCCTCGCGATAGGGAATGCCTAAACCGCCGCCGAGATCGATATGGCTGATGCTGTGACCGTCGGCGCGCAGCGTGCCGACGAAATCAGCCAGCAGCGCAAAAGCCTGACCGAACGGATCGAGCTCGATGATCTGGCTGCCGATATGCATGTCGACGCCGATGACGCGCACGCCTTTGAGCTTGGCGGCGCGCGCATAAACGTCACGCGCGCGGCTGATCGGAATGCCGAATTTATTCTCGGCTTTGCCGGTCGCGATCTTGGCGTGGGTCTTCGGATCGATATCGGGATTGACGCGTATGGAAATGTCGGCGGTGCGGCCCTTCACCGCGGCGATCGAAGCGAGCAGCTCGAGCTCCGGCTCGGATTCGACGTTGACGCAAAGGATTCCCTGCTCAACGGCGAGCGCAAGCTCGCGCGCGGTCTTGCCGACGCCGGAGAACATGATTTTGTCCGGCGAGATGCCGGCACTCCGTGCCCGCAACAGCTCGCCTTCGGAAACGACATCGGCGCCAGCGCCGAGCTTTGCCAGCGTCGCAATCACGGCTTGATTGGAATTCGCCTTCATGGCGTAGCAGACCAGCGCATCGACATCGGCGAAGGCGCCGGCGAACACTTTATAGTGCCGCTCGATGGTCGCGCTCGAATAGCAATAGAACGGCGTGCCGACGGCGTCGGCCAGCGCGTTCAGATCGACCGCTTCGGCATGGAGCACGCCGTCGCGATGGGCAAAGTGGTGCATGACACGTGTGTTTAGCTTGAGAATGAGAGCTTCGCTACAGCCGCGCGAGGCGGGCGCGCTACTGCAGGATCGGGTCGAGAATGAATGGTTTTTTCTGACCCGGCGTCGCCACCGGATTGCCCTGCGCGTCGAAGCCGTTTTTCATCGCCGTATCCCCCGGCGAACCGGGAGCGGGCGAGCCGTCGGGCTGCGTCAGTTGCGCGCTTGGGGTTGCCGTCGCGGGGCCAGGCGGCAATTCGAGCGGTCCGGCGCGCCCGCAGCCGCAAAGCCCCAGCGCGGCTATGCCAGCCACGGTGAGCGCAATTCGGACATTCAGGCGAAAGCCGTTCAAAACACGTTCCCCAGGCCCTTTCGTACGATCACAAGAATACATCGCAGCGCCGCGGCGACATTGTGTCGGCAACCTATTGCCATCGCGTTTATGGGCGTTTCTTCAGCCTTTGCAGCCAGCGTTCGGCCTGGGCGCGCACGTTATTGGGCGCGGTGCCGCCATAGGCGGCGCGGCTCCGCACCGACTTTTCGACCGACAGCACGCCGAACACCGCCTTGGTGATTTTCGGCTCGATGGCCTGCATGGTCTTTAATGGCAATTTATCGAGCGCAACGCCGGTCTCCGCCGCCTTGGCGACGATTCGGCCGGTGACATGGTGCGCCTCGCGGAACGGCAACTTGAGCGCGCGCGTCAGAAAATCTGCAAGGTCAGTAGCAGTGGAGTACCCCTCTCCGGCCGCCTGCCGCATCCGCGCGAGGTCGGGCGTCATGTCGTCGACCATCTTGGTCATCACCGCGATGGATTGCGACAGCGTGCCGAATGCGTCGATCGTGCCTTCCTTGTCTTCCTGCATGTCCTTCTGATAGGCGAGCGGCAACGCCTTCATCACCATCAAAAGCCCACTGAGCGCGCCGAACACGCGGCCGGTCTTGGCGCGCACCAATTCGGCGGCGTCAGGGTTGCGCTTCTGCGGCATCATCGAGGAGCCGGTGGTGAATCTGTCGGACAGCCGGATAAAGCCAATGAGCGGCGACGACCAGATCACGATCTCCTCGGCGAACCGCGACAGATGCATGGCCGCGATGGCGCAGGCCGCCAGCGGCTCCAGGACGAAATCGCGGTCCGAAACGGCGTCGAGCGAGTTCGCCATCGGCCGGGCAAAACCGAGCGCTTTCGCGGTCATGCCGCGGTCGATCGGAAACGACGTTCCGGCGAGCGCGCCCGCGCCAAGCGGGCTTTCGTTCAACCGTGTGCGCGCATCGACGAAACGGCCGCGATCGCGCGCCGCCATCTCGACATAAGCGAGCAGATGGTGCCCGAACGTCACCGGCTGCGCCGGCTGCAAATGGGTGAAGCCCGGCATCACGGCGTCGGCATATTTTAGCGCTTTGGCGGCGAGCGCGCGCTGAAAGTCGGCCAGCACGGCGTCGAACCCGTCGATCGAATCGCGCACCCAGAGCCGGAAATCGGTCGCGACCTGATCGTTGCGCGAGCGCGCGGTATGCAGCCGCCCCGCCGCCGGCCCAATCAGCTCGGCGAGCCGGCCCTCGACATTCATATGAATATCTTCCAGTTCGCGCTTGAAATCGAACTTGCTGGCTCGGATTTCTGACAGGATCGTGTCTAGACCGTGAGCGATCTTCTTTGCATCTTGCGTCGTAATGATGCCCTTTTTCGCTAGCATCGCCACATGGGCCTTGCTTCCGGCGATATCCTGCGGATAGAGGCTCCAGTCGAAGTCGATGGAGACATTCATATGCTCCATCAGCGGATCCTGCTTGGACCCGAAGCGCCCGCCCCACATTTTGTTGCTCATGACACGATCTAGTCTCTCATGACAGAGCGATCCGCCCCGCCCTCACCGCTTCGCAAAATCGGCCGTCTGCGGCTTGCTTCGGCCGCGGCGGCCATGGTCGTGCTTGTGGTCCTGGCGGGGGTATACGGGATTGCCCATCTGCGAAGCAATCCGGCCGACGCGGCCTGTGCGGCCGCGGTTAATACCGCGCAACGCCTCGCCCCGTTGGTTCACGGCGAAGTCGCCGCGCTGGCGCTGGCGCAGACGCCGTTCCGCGTGCCGAATCTCGCGTTCAAGGACGGCCAGGGCCACGACAAAACGCTCGCCGATTGGCGCGGCCGCACCGTCCTGCTCAACCTCTGGGCTACCTGGTGCGTGCCGTGCCGCCGCGAAATGCCGGCGCTCGATGCGCTGCAGGCAAAACTCGACGGCCCCGATTTCGAAGTGGTCGCCGTGAACATCGACACCCGCGATCCGGAAAAGCCGCTCGCCTTTCTCAAAGACGTCGGCGTCGCACACCTTGCCTATTATTCCGACGACAGCGCCCGGGTTTTCGAGGACCTGAAAACCGCCGGCAAAGCCTTCGGCATGCCAACCACCGTGATCGTCGACCGCGCGGGCTGCGAGATCGGCAACATGGCCGGCCCGGCCGAATGGGCCAGCGATGACGGGGTGAAGCTCGTGAGCGCGGCGATCGCCAACCAATAACGAAACACCGTTCCGCGGTCTCCGACCGCCGTCCGATCGTCTTGCAAATGACACGCACACGCCGCGGCAACTTCCTCATCATCCTCATTCTCGGTGCGCTCTCCACCGTGAGCCCGTTTTCCATCGACATGTATCTGCCGGCATTTCCGCAGATCGCGCGCGATCTCGGCACCACACCGGCGGAGATCTCCTTATCGGTGTCGGGCTATTTCATAGGGCTGGCGCTCGGGCAGCTTTTCTATGGACCTTTGCTCGATCGCTTCGGCCGCAAGCCGCCGCTTTACGCCGGAATGAGCCTGTTCATTCTAGCCTCGGCCGGCTGCATGACCGCGCGTTCGCCGGGGCTGTTCATTGCTTTTCGTCTTTTACAAGCCATAGGCGGATGCGTCGCACAGGTCGGCGCTATCGCGATGGTGCGTGATTTCTTTCCGGTTGAGGAAAGCGCCAAGATTCTTTCGCTCATCATTCTGGTGCTCAGCGTGTCGCCGCTGTTCGCGCCGACGATCGGCGGCTTTCTCGCCACGACCGCGGGCTGGCCCTGGATTTTTGTCAGTCTCGGCGCATTCGCCTTTATCGTGATAGTGGTCATCGGGCTGTTTCTTCCCGAGGGACATAAAGCAGACCCTGATATTTCGCTCCGGCCTCGTGCGATTGCCGGCGAGTTCCTGAAAATCATCGAACATCCGGACTTTTACACTTATGCGATCGGCGGCGCATTTTCGTTTGCCGGATTGTTCGTCTACGTCACCGGCTCGCCGATTATTTTCATCGGCACTTTTCATGTCGCGCCGCGCAACTACGGGCTGATCTTTGCGCTCTTGGCTTGCGGCTTCATTGGTGGCAGCCAATTGAATATTTGGCTGTCACGGCGGCACCAGGATCGGAAGATTTTTCGTAACGCGCTGATCTGCCAGAACATTATCGTGCTCGTGCTTTTGTCCGGCACGGCGCTGGGTTGGCACGGCCTGACCGCGAACGTCATATTGCTGCTGCTCTATCTGCCGTGCTGCGGCCTTTCCTATCCGAATGCCGCGGCTATCGCACTCTCGCCGTTCAGCAAAAACGTTGCCAGCGCATCGGCCCTGCTGGGCTTTATACAAATGGGAATCGGCGCGCTTGCATCGACCGGTGTCGGCCTTTTGCACTCGGCTTCGACCCTGCCGATTTATGCGGTGATGGCGGCAACGGCCGTGATCGGTCTTGTGATCCTGCTCATGAATGGCGGACATGCGTTCGCCAGCAAGGCGTCGACGCACGACAGCGCTAAGTGCTGACGTCGAGATTCGTTCCGATAGTGGCGGCGACGTTGGCGAGCGGATCGAAATTTTGCTGTGCGGCGTCGATCAATTGCGCGACCGAGGCGCCGCTCTGCTGATCCAGGCGCGCGAGCCGCGCCGCGACCGCAAGCTGGAACATGCCGGTCTGGGCTCCAATGAACGCGGAGATGAGGCTCGTCGGATCCATATGGGCCGTATGATTACGGCACTCATGTTTAAAATCAAATAAATCGAGCAACTACAATTCGGTAGGTTGATCAACGACCCGATCGATTGGGAGTAGCTACGCATTTCGGCTTAACCAAGATTCCCTATACCCCCACGGCAGGTTCAGTTAGGCCGAAGGTCCGCCGCACATGAGACGACGATGTAACGCGTTCCGTAGAAAGTGGATTTATCAAAGAATCCTATTGGCAGTAGTTTGCGCGCTAGCGACGGGCTTGTCGGATAGCAGCCGGGCTCAGAATGTCCGTTCGGCGAATGATCAGTTCGTCGTATTCCAGGATTTCTCCGACATTGTCATTTCGGAACGGCAAACACGCGCTGTGCGAGCGTTTATTGATGGCGGTCCGCTCACTTCAGGTTCCGTGACTGCATCGAACCCGACACTACAGACTATCGCCAGCCGTTCTCTTGAAAGCAGGGTCGAGTTAGTGGCCAAAAAGGAGGATACCAATCTTCTCGTCCAGCTGCGAATGTATCAAACGATGAATTACGCGATCAGAAATCCGAAACGGAAGCCGTCACATGGCCTCATCATGGTCAGCGTTTGCAAACACCCAATCGTAACAATCGGCACGGACTGTGAAAATCTGACCTACTACTATTTCGCAGATTATGACGCCGCCGATATTTTTCAGACCGTATTCGCCATGTGGCTCAATGCCGTATTCCCACGCCAGGCTCAATAGTTGCAAATTGGCCTAGCGCTTGAGGCCAGCCGCGTTCCGCTCCGTGCGACTGCGATGATTGACCCGTTGACAGCGCCGCTGGCGACTCTATACTTAACCACATGGTTAAGGTTTCAAGCGCCCCGCTCGATCGCACCTTTGCGGCACTGTCAGACCCGACACGCCGCGCGCTGGTGATGCGGCTGGCGGAGGAGCCAGATCTGTCGGTGAGCGAGCTCGCCGCGCCGTTCGACGTGTCGCTGCCGGCGATCATGAAGCACCTCGGCGTGCTGTCCGACGCCGGACTCGTCGCGCGCGCGAAGACCGGGCGCGTCGTCGCCTGCCGCCTCGACGCCAAGCCGATGCGCGACGCGTTCGAGTGGCTTAACCGCTACGAAAAATTCTGGTCCGAGCGGCTGTCCAGCCTGGCCGCGTATCTCGAGCAAGAGGAAGAAGAGTCATGTCCACCCAAACCGCCGTCAAACCGAGCCTCACGCTTAAGCGCCGGCTCAAAGCGCCGCCGGCCAAAGTCTTCGCGGCCTGGACCGACCCGGAAAAAGTGAAGGGCTGGATGGGGCCGGGCGAAATTAAAGCGACATCCGTTGCATGCGACGCGCGCGTCGGCGGCCACTACGACTGGAAGATGAAATCGCCGGACGGCGAGCCGCATAATGTCGGCGGCGTCTATCGCGAGATCGTTCCGAACGAAAAGCTCGTCTTCACCTGGGCTTGGCAGGGCACGCCGGAACGCGAGTCGCTGGTCACCGTGCTGCTCAAGCCGGACGGCGACGGCACGTTGCTGACGCTGACCCACGAGCAATTCTTCGACGAAGACGCGCGCGACCGTCATCAGGGCGGCTGGAACGGCGCGCTCGACAAGATGGAAAAATTCTTCGCGTGAACGTCGCACGGCAGATGTAGGCGTAAGCAACAGGAGACACTCATGCCTTGGTCACACGGCAAATTCTACTGGAACGAACTGATGACGCGTCACGTCGAGCAGACAAAGAAATTTTATGCCGACACGATGGGCTGGAGCTTCGACGCCATGCCCATGGGCGGCGGCGCGACCTATTGGATCGCCAAGATTGGCGGCGAGCCGGTCGGCGGCATGTTCGACATCAGCGGACCGGATTACAAAGGCGTCCCGGAAGGCTGGATGCCGTATATCGCCGTCGACGACGTCGATGCCCGCGTCAACAAAGCGACCAAGGCCGGCGCCAAGCTGATGAAGCGCGCCTTCGACGTGCCCGGCGTCGGCCGCATCGCGATCCTGACGGAGCCCGGCGGCGCCGGCATCGGCTGGATGACGCCGGCGAACGCCTGAGTTCTAAGGGAAAGAAGTGCCATGCCGGTCATGATCACGGCCCTCTATGCGGCCATCCTGGCGTTGTTGCTCACCGCGCTCGCCATCAACGTGACGGTGAATCGCGCGAAACTCAAAGTCCTGCTCGGTGACGGCGGCAATCCGCAAATGCTGCGGATGGCACGCATCCACGGCAATGCCGCCGAATATGTGCCGATCGCGGTGCTGCTGATGGGCCTCTACGAACTTGATGGCGGATTGCCGCTGGCGCTGCACGTGACCGGCATCGCGCTCATCGTCGGCCGCTTGCTGTATTCGTGGGGAATGTGGTCCCAAGCGGAGCCCGGCTTCGGCCGCACCGTCGGAACTTCGGTGACATGGCTGGCGATTGCCGCCCTGGCCGTGCTGAACCTGTGGCAGATCAGATAACGCAAGGTAGGAGTTTCAAAATGGAAACCCACAAGATCGTCTCCCGCGACGAATGGATCGCCGCCCGCAAGGCCTACCTTGCCGAGGAAAAGGCCTTTACGCGCGCCCGCGATGCGCTGAGCAAAAAGCGCCGCGAATTGCCCTGGGAGAAAGTCGACAAGAATTACGTGTTCGACGGGCCGAACGGCAAGCAATCGCTGGCCGACCTGTTCGGCGGCAAGAGCCAATTGATCGTCTACCACTTCATGCTCGGCCCCGGCTGGGAAGCGGGCTGCCCAAGCTGCTCACTGCTCGCCGACCATTTCGACGGCGCGGTCGTTCACCTCGCGCAACGCGACGTCACCTTCGCTGTCGTCTCGCGCGCGCCGCTTGCGGAGATCGAAAAGTTCAAGCGCCGCATGGGCTGGCAGTTCAAATGGGTGTCGTCGTTCGGCAGCGGCTTCAATTTCGACTATCACGTCTCGGCCACGCCGGAGGAGAAAGCATCGGGCAATGCGATGTATAACTACGAAATCAGCGAATTCCCGAGCGACGAGCGGCCCGGCGCCAGCGCGTTCTTCAAGAACGCCTCGGGCGAGATCTTCCACACCTATTCGACCTACGGACGCGGCCTCGATATTTTGATCGGCGCCTACAATTTTCTCGACCTCGCGCCAAAAGGCCGCGACGAGGCAGGCTTGGAATGGTCGATGGCCTGGGTGCGCCACCATGACCGCTACGAGGGCGCCACGGTGGATGCGAAGGCGTCGTATCAGCAGCCGAAGAGTTCGGATTCGTGTTGCGATTAAGGGACGCGACCGAGCGCCCACGTAACCACAAGCCTAGGGAGCAACTCAAATGTCGACCGATCTCAAATACTTGGCTTTGACGGCCATGCTGACGGCATCGCTGTGGATTCCCTATGTCGTCTCACAGGTGATGACCAACGGATTTCTAACCCCGCCGAACTATGTCGATCCGACGCCGCGTCCGGTGCCGCTTTGGGGCAAGCGCGCCGACCGGGTCTATATCAATGCGGTGGAAACATTCGCGCCCTTCGCGGCGCTGGTCATCCTCATTCAACTGACCGGAAAGGCCGACGCCATGACGGCGTTCTGGACGCAGTCGTTCTTTTGGTTGCGGGTGGCGCACGCCGTCGTCTACTGGGCGGGGATTCCGTACATCCGCACGATCGTTTTCACGCTCGGCTACGTGGCGATCATCGGCCTTTTCGTCGCGTTGATGACGTAGCTGGATCAGGAAACGGGCATCAGGGATCAGAAGGCAATTACTGATCGCTGAAACCTGATCCCTGATTACCTGGTAGGTACCGGCTTCTCGCCGCGGTAATCGTAGAAGCCGCGCTGCGTCTTGCGGCCGAGCCAGCCGGCCTCGACGTATTTCACCAGCAACGGGCACGGGCGGTATTTCGAGTCCGCCAAGCCCTCGTGCAGCACCTGCATGACCGAGAGACAGGTATCGAGACCGATGAAGTCGGCGAGCTCCAGCGGCCCCATCGGGTGGTGGGCGCCGAGCCGCATCGCCTTGTCGATCGCCTCGACATTGCCGACGCCTTCGTAGAGCGTGTAGATCGCCTCGTTGATCATCGGCAGCAAAATGCGGTTGACGATGAAAGCGGGGAAATCTTCCGCCACCGCGATCTGCTTGCCGAGCTTGGTGATGAATTGCTTGGTCAGTTCGAAGGTCGGGTCGTCGGTGGCGATGCCGCGGATCACCTCCACCAACTCCATTCGCGGCACCGGATTCATGAAATGAATGCCGATGAACCGCTCCGGGCGGTCGGTCGAGGCGGCAAGCCGCGTGATCGAGATCGAGGACGTGTTGGTGCCGACGATGGTTTCCGGCTTGAGCGACGGACAGAGCGCGGCAAAGATTTTGCGTTTGGTCTCTTCCTGCTCGGTCGCGGCTTCGATCACGAGATCGCAGTCGCCGAGCTCGTCGAGGGTGTTCGCCGGCGCGATGCGCTTGATCGCGGCCTGCCGCTCCTCGTCGCTGATGCGCTGCCGGCTGACCTGACGCGCCAGATTGCCGCTGATTGTGGCCAGACCCTCGGTAATGCGGTCGGGCGCGACGTCGTTCAGCAGCACGTTAAATCCGGACAACGCGCAGACATGGGCGATGCCGTTGCCCATCTGGCCCGCTCCGACGATGCCGATCTTACGAATGGAATGAGCCATCCTGTGCGCCTGCTCGCTGCGCATCTGCTCGGTGCGCGCTTTGGGCCGTTCCTTGACGTCGACCATCTCGATTCACCTTCCAAGACTCTTACGACGATCTTGGCCGAGAAACCAGTTTCAGTCAGCGCTTAACCTTATCGAGCTCGGTCGCGAGCTCCGGCAAGGCCTGGTAGAGATCGGCCACCAATCCATAGTCGGCGACCTGGAAAATGGGGGCTTCCTCGTCTTTATTGATCGCGACGATGACTTTCGAGTCCTTCATGCCGGCGAGATGCTGAATGGCGCCTGAAATGCCGACGGCGATATAAAGGTTGGGCGCAACCACCTTGCCAGTTTGACCGACTTGCCAGTCGTTTGGCGCATAGCCGGCATCGACTGCCGCGCGCGAGGCGCCGATCGCAGCGCCCAGCTTGTCGGCCACCGGCTCTATATATTTGGTGAAGTTCTCGCGGTTTTGCATCGCCCGGCCGCCGGAAATGATGATCTTGGCCGAGGTCAGTTCCGGCCGCTCGGATTTTGACAGTTCCTCGCCGACGAACCCCGATAGGCCGGGATCGGCGACCGCCGTGGTCGGCTCGACCGGCGCCGAACCGCCCTCGCCTGTCGCCTGGAACGCCGCGGTGCGCACGGTGATGACGCGCTTCTTCTCCGGCGAGCGCACGGTCTGGATGGCGTTGCCGGCATAGATCGGCCGCTCGAAAGTGTCCGGCGCCACGACTTTGATGACATCGGAAATTTGCATGACGTCGAGCAGCGCCGCGACGCGCGGCATGATGTTCTTTCCGGTCGTGGTCGCCGCCGCCACGATGGTTTCGTAAGGGCCGGCGAGTGAGACAATCAGCGCGGCCACCGGCTCGGCCAGCATATGCTCATAGGCCGGCGCGTCCGCGAGCAAAACCTTGCTGACGCCGTCAAGCTTGGCCGCTGCGTCCGCGACCGCTTTGCAATTATGACCGGCGACCAGAATGTGCACCTCGGCGCCGAGCGCCTTGGCGGCGGTCAGCGCCTTGTTGGTTGCGTCCTTGAGCGAGGCGTTGTCGTGCTCGGCGAGAAGAAGCGGAGGCATCAGATTGCTCCCGCTTCTTTTAGTTTCTCGACAAGCTCGGCGACGGTCTTGACCTTGATGCCGGCCTTGCGCACTGGCGGCTCAGACGTCTTGATCACTTCGAGCCGCGGCTTGATGTCGACGCCGTAATCCGCGGCGGTCTTGTCCTCGATCGGTTTTTTCTTGGCTTTCATGATGTTCGGCAGCGACGCGTAGCGCGGCTCGTTCAAGCGCAAATCGGTGGTGACGATGGCCGGCATTTTGAGCTTCACCGTCTGCAAGCCGCCGTCGACCTCGCGCGTGACCAACAGCGCGTCGCCGTCGAGCGCGACTTTGGAGGCGAAAGTGCCCTGCGGCCAGCCGAGCAGCGCCGCGAGCATTTGGCCGGTCTGATTGCAGTCGTCGTCGATCGCCTGCTTGCCAAGGATAATAAGGCCGGGCTTTTCCGCGTCCGCGATACCTTTGAGGATTTTTGCGACCACGAGCGGCTCGACTACGCCGTCGGCCTTGACCAGGATGCCACGGTCGGCGCCCATGGCGAGCGCGGTGCGGATGGTTTCCGCCGCCTGCGCGGGACCGATGGAGGCGACCACGATCTCGGTCGCCTTGCCGGCTTCCTTGAGCCGGATGGCTTCCTCGACGGCAATCTCGTCGAACGGATTCATCGACATTTTGACGTTGCCGAGCTCGACGCCGGAGCCGTCGGCCTTGACCCGGATTTTCACATCCTTGTCGATCGCCCGCTTCACGGGCACGAGGATTTTCATGGCTCTATCTTGGCGGTAATGGCTTTTGAATTCGCTGTTGTTCTTGCCGCCGTCGGTCGTCGTCAGGAATGGCCCCGATGCTGCGGTGCGGGAAACCTACCGGCCGGAACGCTGGCGGTCAACGGATCGGTCGCCGGAATGGCAGCGTGCTGGACAGGCCGCCGTCGACCGGGAAGGCCTGGCCATTGACGTAGGACGACTCGTCGCTGGCCAGAAACAGCGCCATGGCGGCGATTTCCTCGGGCCTGCCCGCCCGCTGCAGCGGATTGAGCTGGCCGATCTTGTCCGCCGTGCCGTGTTCGCGCGCGGCATCGAACGTCGAGCGGGTCATGCCGGTCTCGATCAGTCCGGGGCAGATCGCATTGACGCGGACGCCCGTGCCGAGGAGCGAATTCGCCGCCGTCTGGGCGAGGCTGATAACGCCCGCCTTGCTCGCACTATAAGGCGCGCCACCGGCATTGGCCTTCAATCCCGCCGTCGAAGCGGTGAGAACGATCGACCCGCGGCCTTAGCCGACCATGTGCGCGGCGGCGTGTTTGACGGCGAGGAACGGACCGATCAAGTTCGTTCGCAGAACGTCGTGCCATTGCTCCACGGTCTGTTCGAGGATCGGGGCTGCGGGGCCGAGGATGCCGGCATTGGCATAAACAATGTCGAGCGCTCCGAACGCGTCGAGCGCGAGCTGGACGAAGGCTTTCACATCGCCTTCGTGGCCGACGTCTCCGGCGCAGACCTTGGCGCTTCCGTGATTTTCCAGAATGGCGCTCGCGGTGCCGTTTAGTGCTTCAGCATCGCGATCGACGATGACCAGGCGCGCACCTTCGCGCGCAAATAAAAGCGCGCTGGCGCGGCCGATGCCGCTCGCCGCACCCGTGACGAGGCGACTTTGCCTTCGAGCCGGCCCGTCACCACCCCACCATGACCCATCCAATGATTGGCTTGATTCAGCGATTCTCGCCCGGCTTCCACAGCACGTCGCGCGCGCCCTGGCCGTTGGCGTGACGGCTGGCGACGAACAGAAAATCGGACAGGCGATTGATGTATTTCAGCACCTCGGCGGAGACGCTTTCCTCCGGCCGATCTTTAAGCTCGGCGATCTGCCGTTCGGCGCGCCGGCAGACGGTGCGGGCCACATGCAGATAGGCCGCCGCCGCGCTGCCGCCCGGCAACACGAACGAGCGCAGCGGCTTAAGCTCCGCATTAAGCCGGTCGATCTCGGTCTCAAGCCAAGCCACCTGATTCTCCGTGACCGTAAGCCGCGCCCCCCCGGGACCTCTGCCTTTGCCGGGCGTGCATAGATCGGCGCCGACGTCGAACAGATCGTTCTGGATGCGCGACAGCGCGGCATCGAGCGCGGCATCTTCCAAAGTATGCAGCCGCGCCACGCCGAGCGCGGCGTTGACTTCGTCGATCGTGCCGTAGGCAGCGATGCGCAAATCATATTTCTTGCGCCGCTCGCCGCTACCCAGTGCGGTGGTGCCGTCATCGCCGGTGCGCGTGTAAATTTTGTTGAGGACGACCATCAGATCGCGCTCATTTGCCCATGAACCACAGCGCCAACATGATGACGCCGATAGCGACGGCTTGTAGCAGCACGCGTAGCCGCATCAGCTTCTGCGAGGTGTTGCCCGAACCGCCCATCATCATATTGAAGAGCCCGAGCAACAGAACGATTACGACCGCACCGACCGCGATCGGAACCGCGACATAGTACATGAAATTTGCCATGGTCCTTTGTAGCCTGGGTTGAGCAAGAGCGAAACCCGGGATCGTAGCAATGAGGGCGGAGACGCCTTGGAGGCAGGCTCACATGATCGTCGATTTCCAGCACCATTTCACGCCGCGCGAACTGATCAAGGACGACCCCGGCGAGCGGCTGGTGCTCAATTACGACGCGCAGGGCGCGCCGAGCTATACGGTGCATTCGCTGCTCTACGATCTCGACGAGCATGTGCGCATGATGGATGTTGCCGGCATCGACGCCGCCTGGCTCACCAGCGCCGCCGGCATGTGCGCCGATCTCGACACCTCGCGGCTCGTCAACGACAAGGCGAAACAGGCCGAGCGCGATTATCCGGGCCGTTTCATCGGCGCCGCGCATGCGCATCCGCTCGGCGGCGCCGCGGCATTGAAGGAGCTTGCGCGCTGCCGCCACGAGCTCGGCTTCCAGGGCGTGACCGTGACGTCCGAGTTCGGCGGCAAATACATCGACGATCCAGCGATCGAGCCGTTCTGGGACGAAGTCTGCAAGCTCGGCATGTTCGTGTTCGTGCATCCGGCGCTCAAGCTCAATCACGCGGAGCAATTCGACGCCTACGACACCGCGCGCGCGGTCGGCCGCGAATTCTCATTGATCATGGCGACGATCCGGCTGATCAATTCCGGCGTGTTCGATCGCCACCCCGAACTTACCGTGCACACGGCGCATCTGTCCGGCGGCATCGCCGGAATGCTAGCGCGCATCCGCTGTTTTCAAGACAAAGACTTTTGGGGCACCGCCGGCAATGCGCGCCACGGCGCCAAAGGCGCCAAGGATTTCGACTATTACATCGCCCACAATCTCGTCTTCGACACCGCCGGCTTTGCCGGAGGCATCGGTGCGGTCAAGGCCGGGCTGTGCGAAATCCCGGCATCGAGAATCGTATTCGCCACCGACTATCCGCAGGAAATCCGCAAACGCGAAGTAGTGCGCGATTTTGTCCGCGACATCCGCGCACTCGGCCCCGACGGCGAGCGGATACTCTCCGGCAATGTCGGGCTATTGCTCAAGAAGCTCTAAACGGGAGGCTCTACTTCTACTCGGCCTGATCGAATGCGGCGAACTTCCAGCTGCCATCGGACGTGACCGCGTAACACAGGCGGTCTGTCACTAACGGCAGCGCGGAGGATATTGGAATCCAGCCGCTTTTTCCCGATGGCAATAGCACTTGCAGATGAGTCACCGGCAGCTTCGGCTGTCCGTCCTTTGCCTGCGGAAACACGCTCAAGACCGGTAGTGCGACCTGGTTGACGTGTCCGACCGGCGATCCGGCGTCGGTGGGGGTGCTGGTCGCAATGGTATCCGCACTGGTAAAATACCACTCGACCGATGCATCTGCGCTTATTTTCTTTTTTGCGCTGTTGAAGTCGTCGTCATCGACGATTGTCGCGCTTGTAGGTCCGCACACCAAAGTGTCGGTAGCTGTGTAAAAGGACCTGTCACCGGCGAACGCCGTCAGAACATCCCAGAGCGGACCATTCGCGGCGGCGTCACCGGCGCTATTCCCGGACTCCGCAAAGCCGAACACAGTCGCGAAATTGTCCAGTGGGCCGCGCCCAAAGTCGAACTGATCATTGAGTTCGCCGCGCGACATCCACAAGAAGGTCGGACCGACAAGGGCGAGCAGGGCTTGAGCATCTTTTGCGGCGCTCGCCTGCGCGAACGAGATTTGCATCTTTTGAAAGGCGGCGTCGGGCGAATAGGCCTCCGCCAACTTCACCTTGACCGCGGGATAGGGAACTTGTTTTACCTCGGCCAGTGTTGCGGTACTGCCTGCAGCCATGAATGCCGCTGCAGTGGCACAGATGAGTAAGCTGCGCATACCACGCTCTCCATTTAGGCTGATACGAGACGCCAGCAACGAAGCCTGATTATTCGTATCGGGCATTCTTCGGCAGCGACAATTTTATCTTAGCTGTCCGATGAGTGCCACTGCATTTTTGCCGACAACCGGCTTCGGTTTGCGGCGACCCAATTGTAGATCGGATGGCCGAAGAGGCGGCTGATCACCGGCACATAGAAGAGCGGCACCAGCCACCACAGGCCGGGAACGCGCGGCACGACGTGGCGATAGGCCTCGAAGCCGGATAGCGCCCGGCCGCCGGGCAGAACGGCGTAGAGCGCCTTTTCCACTTGCGCGTCACTGACGATCGGGGATGGATTGGTGCGGAAGTCGCGGATGTTGATCTGCGCCAGGCCGTCGAAGGCGAGCAACCACGCCATCGAGCGTACGCAGAAGCCGCAACGGCCGTCGTAGACCATCTCCATGTCACCCATCTGGCGCTTCCATCGGGCGCCGAGGCGGTGCAGCCAGTCCGGGTACACGAAGCTCATGTGGCCGACGATCATCACGAAAGAGAAGTAAATCAAACGCAAAAGAATACCGAACATAAGATGGAGAAAGATGGCGCCTGCCAGCAAATAAGGCCGCGTGCGCCGCTGCCAGATCAGAAATGGAAAAGCGATCTCGATCAAAAGCGTGGAGTAGGTGGCGACGGTGACCAGCCAATAATGCCGCGCCAGCACGTGCAAAAGAACCGGATTGTAAAACTCATACGTGCTAGTGGCCAACCAAATGGCGTCACCGGCCCACCATTCGTCAGTTCTTAGTTTGCCCGCCGCGCTGTAGAAGAACAGCACCGCCATCTGGATTTGAATAAGCCTGATGCAGGCCCCCGCCCACGGGCTGGTGTAGGGCGGCAGCATGGCCGCAAGGTTGCCGCGCTTGGCCGCGCGCACGGCGCGCACGCGGTCCAAGCTCATGGCGCGTCCAATCGGCGCCAAACAAAGTATGAAGAGCAGACAAGCGATAATGCTGTCCGCGCCGTAGACGATCGTCAGGTTGCGATGGTCGTAGGAGATCTGGCCGAGCAAAACGATCCATTTCACCCAAGAGGTCCGCCATCCCAACGTGAAGGCGGCGCAGCAGAACAAAAAAGTGAGGTGAAAGGCGATCCACTGCCAGGGCGCCGTAAAATAGAAAAACACCGATTGCATCCAAGGCGCTTGAATATAGGCGTGCGCAAATTCGGGCGGCATCCAGCCGGCGTCGCCCCATAAATCGAAAAGAAAAGGCGTCGCCATGCCAAAGTGGAAGAGCACCGCCGCGCCGATGCCGATGCGGACGATCTCCAATGGCGCCGTCGAACTGTCCTGGAACCAAATCGACGACCCCGCTTGGCCGATGGCGGCGAATGTCTCTCGGCCAAAGCTTGCGAGCTTTACCAATCGCGGCATGAGACGCTTTTCACTTTGTTCACGTCCCAATGCATCCAAATTCGATCGCTTTGGAGATCGCATGCGTGGCAACGCGGCCGCCAACGAAGTTCCATCGATCGCGGGAATAGTCATGATGGCTTCCCTGAGGAGGGAATAGCAGCGCCTGGAGGAAGCGCGGAACCGTTCGGGCAGGCAACGCGCCGCAGAGGCACGACGGCGACGAATTCGGGGTCGAGGGGATGCTTGCCGAGCAATTCATCCTGTGGCCGGTAGCCCTGTTCCACGACCTCCAGGAGGGTGATTGAAAGCGGATTCAGCGACGCGTGCCTTTGACAGAGCAGTGCTCCGGCGGCGTCGCCACGGAATTCGGGATTCGCCATGATGCCATCGTACGAATACTTGAACTCACGCCACCAAACATAGCGCGCAAGCGATGGGCTCGGCTCCTCGGTAGGCTTGAAGGTGTGTGCGTTCCCGGTGGCGTCTTCGATGACGTAACGAAATTGCGCGTGCTTGCCGACCGGCGCGAAGAAACCCCATGGCGTTTCCAGCCTGAATAGAAGGAGATAAGGGTGAAACAGAGAACGGAGCGACTGCACCAGCGCGCTGTCGTTCGGCGCCGGCGAGATCACCATGGCGAGGCTGTGCCAGGTTACCACCAATGACATCACGAGGTAGGTCAGGCGTTGCCGCCACTGTGTCAAATTCACGACCGGCCCTGAAGCAACTGGATCAAAATGAGCTGCGCGAAGACATCTTCGCCGCAGATGCTATCGAAATCTCTCCGCAAACAAAAGAGCAACTCAATCTGTATCGCGCGTCGACGCGGTGTGACGCAATCTGCGCCGACGCGATGCGATGGTTTCAGCCGCGATTTGCAGATGAAGGCCTTGCGGCGCGTTCTCCCGGCCTATGCTCTCGAGGGCCATCGACTCCATGCGGCGTTAGACGTAATGTCGATCCGCTACATATCGCTTTTAGGACGGGGCGGCGACATGCTTGCGGCGTTCAGGGCAATTAGCCGATCGATTTTTACCGGCCGCATGAGCGAGAGTAAGGCAAGCATCAGGCTTTGGCCGAGAATCGCCATCGCGACATTCGTGCTTGTGCTGGCAAACATTTTCGCCCACGCCCAGCAACAGTTTGTGACCTTCGAGTCGGTGCTCTCTACGCCGACCGTCGCGTGGTGCATCGATATTCCACAAGGCCAATATGTAGCCGGCAATCAATTGGCGATGGCGAGCTGCACCGGGGCGCCCGAGCAGACGTTCGGTTCTAACAATAACGGCAATTTAATCGCGGCCGGGTTTTGCGTCGACGCTCAACCGCCAAGCGAAGGCAGTCCGGTATTCCTGAACCAATGCGACGGCAGCGACCAGCAAGTTTGGTATCTGGTGCCGTTTACGAACTCCCCTGATGTGTACGCGATAGAGAACTCCGACGGCTTGTGCGTCACCATCAATGGCGACGCCACGCCGGGAACGCAGCTTGTGCTGGCGCAATGCCAGGAGGCGTCCGTCCAGGGTTGGGTATTTTATTCGCCCAGTCCAAGCCCGCCCGTCTACGGCGCTTACACCGAGCCGCTCTACTATTGGTTCGGTGACGTGCGCTATTGTTGGTATGACAACGGCGGCTGGAATGGCGCCGGCTGGTACATATGCGGTCAATTCTCCAATCCGGGTCAGGGCTGGGGTGGACCGGGCGGCTTTCCGACCGTAGCGCCGACC